>Ga0209755_10000368_pt1 | contig 84898 bp, 68 predicted proteins | sample TergutCo191P1_FD_187301 | JGI IMG/M metagenome (GOLD analysis project Ga0209755, IMG submission 187301) | Cornitermes sp. P1 segment gut microbial communities from Petit-Saut dam, French Guiana - Co191P1 (SPAdes) (version 2) | ecosystem: Host-associated > Arthropoda: Insects > Digestive system...
ATTCGACTTCAAAAGTTATAACGTTGTTACTGGTTTTGCTGTGGCTCGAAGGTATAACAGACGAAGACGAAAATTTCATCACCGCGGATAATGTAATGAAACTGTGTTCGCCTCCCCAGTTTATATTACTGCTCCAGTTTGCGCCTTCCACTGTTAAAGTAAATGATGTAGGGCTTTTTTTATCGAGGCTGAAAATAATTTCATTGCTGCTGCCGTAACTTTCTATCATGCGGTCAAGTTCATCAACGCTTGCCGGCGTTCCGCCGCCTGATCTGCTGTTATTACCGCTTCTGCTGCAGGCGGTCATTGTGAAGGCGATGACAAGAGCAATGGCGATTAAACCGAATTGCCTGGCTGTCCTTTTCATTTTTCGCTCCTTGCTTTAATTGCGTGTAAAGCTTTTTTGGTTTTAACGCCTTGTATAAGTCAAGTTGTCAACAGTTAAGGTTTTTCCATCTGCGCTCATTGTGATAGTAGTAGTTGTTTTATAAGATGCACCAGTAGCGACATTAGGACTGGATTGATTAAAATCTATTCCTAATTGTTCTGCTGACCATGTTAAATTTCCGGTACTTCGTATATTCCGCCAGCGTTGGTCGCCAAGTTTAACATAACCTTTGTTTACGGCATCAGTATATAAAGCAGTAAGAGAACCAAAAGTACTAAAAACACCTGTATTGCCGCTGACAGTAATTTGTGTTCCATTAACCTCCCAAACGCCGTTAAGTGAAGTGTTGACTATCGGTGGCGGCAGCGGTGCAATTGGCGCGTCGCCTGTTCTTGTCCATGTATCGCTTCCTCTGGATCGCGTATAGACCCCAGCGCCTCCGGCACGCCATTTGGTGTTCAAATCGCCGGTAAATGCAGTTGTTGTCATACTGCCAATACGCCCCTGAAAAGTGACGCTGGTAAGGTTTGTGCAATTCGCAAATGTACTTGACCCGAATGTATTTACACTTGCAGGGATAGTAACGCTGGTAAGTCCAGTGCAACCGTTGAAGGCGTTTCCTTGAAGAGTAATCACACCAGCGCCGAGATTAACGCTGGTTAAACCCGTACATCCTCTGAACGCGTTAACATCAATAACAGTCACGCTATTGGGGACAGTGACGCTGGTGATGCCTGTTATGTTCTGAAATCCACCTTGAGCGACCCGAGTCACAGCTATACCGTTGTAGGTATCTGGAATGACTACTGCGCCGCTTATTGAATTGTTTGCCGCATGTACATTGTATGTTCTACTATCTTGATGTTCGGTAAACCTCAGTTTATCCATTGTTGGCGTTTGTGCGAAGACTGCGCTTGTCCCGATGAGCATGAACAATACGCAAACCGCGAGCCGAAGGTTCGAAGGTTTAATGCTCATCAATACTTTCTTTTTCATAAAAACTCCTTGAATTATTACGTTTTCATACATTCGAACCTCTGGTTCACTGATACGTATCCGTAAATTAAAATATATACAGTCCATGCGCGGGAAACTCCGTTGCATAATACGGACGGTATTGCATGGGGAAATCAGAGTATAATGGGGTTGTCGGTTGTCGGTTAAGGGGAAATTGCGCTCTTGCGAGCGGGTGCTTTTTTGGGCGGTATCATTGCTCACAATGACAATATATCATCTTACTTTGTGATTTTCAAGGTTTTTGGACTTTTTTTGGTTGGTATTTATTGGTTTTTTGGATTTGGGTATGCTGTGGCAATTTTTTGGTAAAAGGGTATAGGCAATAATTACACATACACATGGACGAAGCAGTAGTGCTATAGGCTCACCTGTTCGCGCGCCCGTATGGGACTTGCGTCAATACATGGCTGATACAACAGGCAGTTTATGTGCTGTCAGGCGTCTTATTCAGTCTTTGACCAGGTTCATCATTCAGTCTATAGTGATAGTTCACTTTAGACTATAGTGAACATTAACTACAGTCTATAGTGACATATTACTATAGACTATAGTGCAGCTTCACTATGGACTATAGTGGTATATAGGTCAAGGCAGGAACTTTGTATCAGAATAACAAGGAACAGCGCAGGAAAATACCCTAAAACTGAATTGTCATGAGAGTATATTCATAAACCAGGCAAGTTTTAGAAAATGTTCAATTTAATCATTCTTTTAGGCCGCTTTCGCAGTTCTTAACCAGCGGCTTTTGCATGAGATTAATCCTTCCTTAAAAGGCGCAGGCTTAAAGCGTAATCGGCGGCCTCGGTGCGGATCGCCTATGCAGCCATGAACGCTAAAAAGACAGTACTTGCCCTATCAATCTATAAAAAGCATATAAAGATTATAACATTTGAATAACATCAGCGTTCATGCGTCGATAATGCCGCAGCCGCCAGCCGTTGATTACGCTTTAAGCCTGCGCCATTCAAGGAAGGGTTTATGTAAGGTCACGCTTGCGAACATGCAGATATCCTAACTGCTGCCGGGATCCATATTGCCGTAATCCGGTACAATTCCGCGGGAACGCAGAATGTCAGCATAATTTCTCAGCTGTATGCTGCTTTCGTTGCTGTCGAGTGAAAAGCCCGCCTGAAAATCAGTTTCACTGCTTTTTGTCCAGCTGAGTTTCATCTTAATATTAAATGGTTTTATTTTATCATCTTTACTAGGTATGATTTTTAAATCGTATACTTCATCCGGTTTTATGTTTACATATGTAACGCTTTTCATGCTGCATCCTGTATTACTGACATTTCCCAGCTGTCCTTCTCCCTCATAACCTGATATCGTAATACACGCGTCTAAATCATAACACGGTGTGCCTAATCTGGGAGCTTTACGTTTCTGATATACAGCAAGCTGATCTGTTAAGGTTTCCTTCTTTTTTTTAAACAACATATATCCGCCTATTTGCTTTTATCGGGCCTGATGATAATTTTACCGTCCACAATTTTTTTGGCCATTGAAAATGAATCAGCGATCTGTCTGCTCGCGTTCTGGGCCGCGTTGACGCTTGCGCTAACTTCCTGTGACGCGGAGGTTAAATCAGTAACAGTGCGGGCGATAGCGGAGCTGTCATTTTTTATTTTCGAAGAATCGACGCCGACTCTGTCAGCCATATTGTGTATTATTTTAAGGGCTTCCATGATTTTCCCGCTGTTGTTTGTCTGCATATCAATATTATTTTTTATGCTGGCGAATGAAGAACTCATTTCGGATAGTTTGGAGAAAATGTTATTCATGCTTTGAACATTGGTTGCGGAAACGCTTTCTATTTCAGCAATAGCTTTTGTCATGTTTTTTATTTCTGCGGAGATGGAGTTTGATTCATTGTTTGACGATTCAGCAAGCTTGCGTATTTCTGACGCGACTACAGCGAAACCTTTTCCGGCTTCTCCCGCATGAGCGGCTTCAATCGCGGCGTTCATCGCCAGAATATTAGTCTGCGCCGCAATTCCTGATATTGTCTTGTTCGCTTTTTCCAGCGCGGCGGAGCGTTCTGTTAAACCGGCGATTTCTTTTGTTAGCAGTTCAAGGGTTTTCTTGCTGTTTTTCGATGAGTCTCCAAGATTTTTGGTTATATTATTTACCTGCTGCACTGTATTTTTGATATCATGAATTCCTTCGACCATCTGTTCAATAAGACCGGATGATGAGTTAATGCTCTCTGATTGAGATTCCACTGCTTCATTAAGAGTGTCAATATTATTTATAATATTATCTACCGAATCAGCTGTTTTCTTTACAGATGTATTTTCATCTTCGCTTTTTCTTACCAGCAATTCCATTCCTTCGATTATGGTTGAGAGCTCTTCGTTTGATTTATTTATGATTTTATTAAGGTTAAGGCTGATATTTAATTGTTTCCCTAACTGCTCATCATTAATTTCTCCCATGGTCTGACGCAGGGTATCGCGGATGGAATACAGCGCTGTCTGCATAATGCCAATCTCGTTTTTCCTCAGTTTAGATGTTCTGATATCAAAACGCATCTGCGCCAATAAGTTTGCCGCTGTCGCCACTTCGATTATCGGCTGTGTTATTGAAGACGCGACAGTCATGGAAATAAAGACTGCGGCAGTCAAAACAATTAAAAGTGAAATAATAAAGACAATTATCGCCCGGTTTTCAAGACCCATTACATAACTGACATCAAGATCAAGGCCAAGTACGCCTTCTGTCTGGCCTGAATCATTCAGTACCGGAAGAAATCCGGATACAAATGTGCCCCATTCATCGGTGTAAGGTTTTTTTGTTATGACAATTTCCGTGCTGTTCCACGCTGTTTTAATTTCATCAGGCGGATTGTCATAATTCTTTAAAAGATATTCATTAATTCTTCCGGCGGTAATAAGAGAAATATCATCAGTATCAATAATAAAGCGGACAGTGTTTCTTTCAACCTGAAGGTAATAAATATAAACAAACCCGTATGATTCGCGAATTTCATCAATTTTATTTACGAGATCGGAGTATGATTGCGAACCTTCTCTGGCTTCTGCAATTAGCTTTTCGGTGTTTTTAAGTTCAGGAAACAGCCGCATTATCGTATTGGCGGTGTTCTTAATAACATCTGTATAGCTTCTTTTTATATATGATGCGTATTGAAAGAACAGTATCAGACCGATTCCAAGAGCTACAACAAGGCACAAACAGGAAAAAAGAAGCGAAAATGTCGTTCTCAGGCTTTTCATTTTATATTATTAAAACACGGTTTTTCTTAATTAACAAGATAAAATGAACTTTTTTAAAACTAAAGTTTAGAAAAAGCCCCTGAATATTAAAAAGTCGCCTAAAAGCCGATTTTTCATATAAAGAATTATGTTCTTAACTGGACAATATTATATTTTAACAGATAACATTAGATATGAAAAAGATGATTAAACGCGCTGTAGTCTGCACTGCGGTTGTTATAGGGGTTGTGATTTTATTCGCGCTTGTATTTCTGGGTATTCTGACAATTGCTGAATACCGGCCGGCGGAAATTGTTGATCTTGAAATAATGAGCCATGGCGCTTCCGCGCAGACCGCTTTGCCGGTAAATGTTCCTTTCAGCGTTCTTACCTGGAATATCGGTTATGCTTCTCTTGATGAAAGCCAGGATTTTTTCATGGACGGAGGAAAGGGAGTCAGGCCTTTAAGCGATGAAAATGTAAGGCGCAACCTTTCCGGGATAAGGGAATTTCTTTCCGGAAATCATTTTGATATTGCGCTCATTCAGGAAATTGATATCGCCTCAAAACGATCATATTATGTTAACCAGCGCGATTATCTGGCAGAAAATTTTTCAGGCTCATCAGCCTTCGCGTACAATTTTAACAGTATATTTGTTCCGATTCCATTTCCCGAATTTATCGGCAAAGTAGAAAGCGGCCTTTTAACATTAAACCGCTTTAAAAATATTAGTGCGTTTCGCATGAGCCTTCCCAATCCCTTTTCATGGCCGGTGCGCGCGGTAAACCTTAAGCGCTGTCTTTTAATTAGCCGCCTTCCGGTTGAAAATTCCGAAGCAGAGCTTATAATTATTAATCTTCATTTGGAAGCCTATGACTCAAGCGGAGGCCGCGAGGCTCAGACCAGAGCAATGCTTGATTTCATGTACAGCGAGTACGCGAAAGGCAATTATGTTATCGCCGGAGGCGATTTTAATCAGAACTTCCCCGGTATTGATCCCCGGCGTTTCGCTTTAAAACACAGCGATTATTTTACCGCGGGAACCTTAAGTCCTTCGCTGCTTGAACCGCTCTGGCAATACGCCGCCGGCGCTCAGATACCCACATGCCGTCTTTTGAATGAACCTTATTCCGGTGATTTGGAAAACACTCAATTTTATATAATTGACGGTTTCATTCTTTCGCCTAACGTGGAACTGATTAATGTGACAACATTCGATCTTGGTTTTAAATATTCCGATCATAACCCTGTTAAAATTGAGGTTATTCTGAAACACGCTGATTAAATTGAGACGGAGTAAAAATGAATATTATAATACATGATCGGGAAGAATTTGTTATTGAGAATATTTTAAAGGATAACACGAAAGAAACAAAGATTATATCCGATAACAAAAAAATACAGCCCTGTATATGTTGTTTTGCATGTTGGATAAAAACACCCGGTCAATGTATTATAAAAGACGGTTATGATAATATGGGAGAATTATTATCAAAATGCAGCCGATTAATCATTATCAGTCAAAATTATTACGGCGGTTTCAGCCCGTTTGTAAAAAATGTACTTGACAGAAGCGTGTGTCCTTTTATATTGCCGTATTTTAAAACAGAAAACGGGGAAACGCGGCATCCAAGAAGATATAAAAATAAAATAGATTATTCTGTGCATTTTTACGGAAATATTACAGGAAATGAAAAAGGAACAGCAGAAAAATTGGTAAAAAAAATCGCGCAAAAACAAAAAATGACAGTATGTTTTTATGATTCATTTGAAGAGATTAAAGGGATTTAATAATGAAAATCAGTTTAATTAACGGCAGCCAGAAAACAGGCGAATCAAATACCGGACTTGTTTTGGAAAAATTAAAAGTTTTATTAAATCAAACATATGAAATAAATGTTTTTAATTGCGGCTTAAAACAGCTAACTGATGAAATGTTTAAAATAATAATCGGCGCGGATGTAATTGTTTTAATGTTCCCTCTTTTTATACATTCTATACCGTCCAATACTTTAAAAATGTTAATTGAACTGGAAAACACAATAAAGCGGCAAAAGAAAAAAGATTTAATTATATATACTGTAGTTAACAATGGGTTTTACGAAGGAAAACAAAATAATATCGCGTTTGATATAATAAAAAATTGGTGTGAAAATACGGGAGTAATATTTGGCGGCGGAATTGGACAGGGCGCCGGAGAAATGATCTCGCGCACAAAACATCTTCCAAAGGACAGGGATTTATTTAAAAGTCTTAATTGCGCGTTACAGATAATGGCGGAAAATATTAAAACGAAAAAACCAATGGAAATTCAATATTTAAGTCCGAATTTTCCAAAATTTTTATGGCGTTTTATGGCAGTGAGTAATTGGAATAATCTGGCAAAAAATAACGGATTGAGTAAAAAGGATATTTTAAAAAGATTATAATAAATGGTCAGGCTGTGCCTTTTTTTGTCCTTTTAATTGTGGTATTGTATGCTCAGGAGCCGTTATTATGCAGATTGATGATAAATTAATTTCCTACCTCGAAGACTTGTCCTGCCTGACGCTTTCTGACAGCGAAAAAAGCCGTCTTCGCGTGGATCTGCAGAAAATTCTTGATTATATGGCGCGCCTTGGCAGGCTTGATACAGCCGGTATTACAGAACGCAGCCACCCGTTCGATAAAGTAAACGCTTTTAGAGACGATAAAGTACGCGCGTCATTTAACAGAGAATTTATTCTAAAAAACGCGCCTGTTAAAAATGATGAGATGATTATCGCGCCTAAAACAGTTGAATGATAAGGAATGACGAATGATGAATGGTGAATGGCGGGCGTTAAAGATAGCTGAGGCGATAAAATCAGGAAGACTCAGCGCGCCTGATGTTGTTACGAAATATATCAATACAATAGAAGAAAACGATAAAAAAATTAACGCGTTTACTACAGTACCGAAAGAGAAAGCGTTGTTGCGTGCGAAGGAAGTGCAGACGCGCCTTGAAGCGGGCGGCAGTCTTTCTCCTCTTGCCGGGGTTCCGGTCGCCATAAAAGACAATATTTCCACGGAAGGAATTGAAACAGCCTGCGCGTCAAAAATGCTTGAAGGCTACAATCCGGTTTTTAACGCATCTGTGATTGAAAAACTTGAAAGCGCAGGGATGATTGTAATCGGTAAGACTAACATGGATGAGTTCGCTATGGGCGGCTCAAGCGAGACAGGAGCTGGAGGAGCGGTCTGTAATCCCTGGGATTTATCGCGGGTTGCCGGAGGTTCCTCAGGCGGAAGCGCCGCGGCTGTCGCGGCAGATGAAGCGCCTATTGCTCTAGGTTCTGATACGGGAGGCAGTATCAGGCAGCCGTGTTCTTTTTGCGGCGTTACCGGAATCAAGCCGACTTACGGCGCGGTTTCACGGTACGGGCTTATCGCCTACGCGTCATCGCTTGATCAGATTGGCGTGATTGGGCAGGACATTGAAGACTGCGCCGCGCTGCTGGAAATAATTAGCGGGAAAGATGAAAGAGACAGCACATGTATAATTGAAAAGCCGTTTGCCTTTGGTTTGGAAAAAGAGCGCGTTGATTTAAAAGGCGTAAAAATCGGCTTACCGAAAAATTATTTTGACAGCGGAATAGACAGCGAAGTAAAAGCCGCGGTACTTGCGGCGGCGAAAGAAATAGAGGCGGCAGGCGCCGGTATCGAAGAATTTGAAATGCCGTTTATGGATTATATGATCCCAGCTTACTACATAATAGCCTGCGCCGAAGCGTCATCAAATTTATCCCGTTATGACGGACTTAAGTACGGCTACAGAAGCGAGAGCGCGAAAACATTATCTGATGTTTACAGGTTATCAAGAAGCGATGGCTTCGGCCTTGAAGTAAAACGCAGAATCATGCTCGGCTCGTTTGTTTTGTCATCAGGTTATTATGACGCGTATTATAAAAAGGCTTTGCAAACCCGCGCGTTAATAAAAAACGCTTATAATAAATTGTTTGAAAAATACGATATGATACTCTCTCCAGTTGCTCCGACAACCGCTTACAAGCGCGGTGATAATATCGATGACCCAATCAAAATGTACATGGGCGACATTTACACCGTATCGGTTAATCTGGCAGGGCTTCCGGCTGTTTCTCTTCCCTGCGGATTTGATAAGCAAAAGCAGCCGGTAGGTTTTCAGTTAATCGGCGATGCTTTCACAGAAAAGAAACTTATAGACACCGCCCGTATTTACCAAAAACGCACAACGCACCATTTAGCCAAACCTGAGGCAGTATCATGAATTGGGAAACAGTCATCGGGCTTGAAGTTCACGCTGAGCTTTCTACAAGGTCAAAAATTTTCTGCGGCTGCACAACTTCTTACGGCGGAGAGCCGAACACTCATGTATGCCCTGTCTGCGCAGGAATGCCCGGAGCTCTGCCTGTTCTTAACCGCGAAGTTTTAGAATACGCCCTGCGTCTTGGGCTTTCGTTAAATTGTTCAATAACAAAGTATTGCAAATTCGATCGTAAAAATTATTTTTATCCGGATTTACCAAAAGCGTATCAGGTTTCTCAATTGTACATGCCTATCTGCCGCGATGGTTTTATGGATATCGAAGCAGAAAACGGTAAAAAGAAAATCAGGATTCGTGAGATACACATGGAAGAAGACGCGGGTAAACTCAGCCATAACGCGTATGGCTCCCAAATGGATTTTAACCGCTGCGGCGTGCCTCTTTTGGAAATAGTTTCCCATCCTGATTTTTCTAACGAGGCGGAAGTGATTGTTTTTTTGGAAAAACTGCGCGAAACGCTTTTGTACCTTGATATCTGCGACTGTAAAATGCAGGAAGGATCCATGCGCGCCGACATCAATCTGTCTGTACGCAGACCCGGCGAAGAGCTTGGCGTTCGCACAGAAACAAAAAACATGAACTCGTTTAAAGCGATCGCGCGCGCGATTGATTATGAAATTGAGCGGCAGATCGATATACTGGAAGACGGCGGAAAAATTATTCAAGAAACCCGCAGATGGGATGATGAGAAGGGAACATCTTCCAGTATGCGCTCAAAGGAAAACGCGCAGGATTACCGCTATTTTCCTGAGCCTGATCTTTTGCCGTTGCAAATTGACAATGAGTGGATCGCGCGTATAAAAGAAAATCTTCCGGAGCTTGCGTATCAGAAACGAGAACGCTACATGCGCGATTATAAAATTTCCGCAGACGAAGCATCTGTGCTTACAAGCCACAAAAATATTTCTGACCTTTTTGAATCTCTTACACACAGATGCGCGTCTGTCAATCAGGCTGTTGAATCCGCTCATCTTGTAAGCGGCGAAATTATGCGGCTCATGAACAGCGCGGACATGCTTCCCGAAGATTTATTAATCGACGCTGATAAACTTGCGGCTCTTATCGGTTTTGTCACAGAAGGAAAGATTAACCGCGCTTCATTTAAAGAGACAGTTGAAAAAGTCTTTACTAACAATGCCGACCCTGAAAAATATATCGCGGAGAAAGGCTTATTAATGCTCAGCGATGACAAAGCTGTTAAAGACGCTGTGGAAAAAGTAATTACCGCGAATGAAGATTCCACTGCTGAGTACCGTGCAGGAAAGGAAAAAGTTTTTGGTTTTTTGATGGGTATGGCAATGAAAGAATTGGGCAAGGGCGGTAATCCTGAACTTGTTAAAAAAGTTTTACAGGAAAAATTGAACGAAAAAAAAACGGAGTTTTAAAAATCATGAATCAATACAGAACGCATACATGCACAGCGCTGAGAGAAGAGCATATCGGGCAGACTGTTATCCTTTCAGGATGGGTTGATACTATCCGTGATCACGGAGGAGTTACATTTCTTGACCTTCGCGATCAATACGGTATAACGCAGATTGTTTTACATGAACCTCAGCCGGGTGATGATACCTCTCTTAATGATTTTAAAGCAAGCAAAGAAAGCGTTATCACTGTTACCGGAATTGTAAAAAAACGCGATACTGATACGGTTAACGCTAAAATTGAAACCGGCACTGTCGAAGTACATGCCGAAAAAATCACTGTGCTGAGCAGAGCGGTTCATTCTCTTCCTTTTGAAATTTCCGAATCTAAAAAAACACGCGAAGAAGTCCGCCTGTGCCATCGTTTTTTGGATATGCGCAATCCCGCCGTTCATAAAAATATTATGCTTCGCGCGAAAGTTATAAGTTTCCTGCGTGCGAAGATGGAATCTCTTGGCTTTACGGAGATTCAAACGCCGATTTTAACTTCATCCTCTCCTGAAGGCGCGCGCGACTATCTTGTCCCAAGCCGCAAACATCACGGGAAGTTTTACGCTCTTCCGCAGGCGCCGCAAATTTTTAAACAGCTCCTGATGGTTTCTGGTTTTGACCGTTATTTTCAAATCGCTCCGTGCTTCCGCGATGAGGACGCGCGCGCCGACAGATCGCCTGGAGAATTTTATCAGCTTGATTTTGAAATGGCGTTCGCGGGACAGGAGGATGTCTTTGCTGTAGCGGAAAATGTTTTATACGGCGTGTTTAATTCATTTTCAGATAAATATGTAAGCCCTGCTCCTTTCCGGCGGATCACTTACGCGCAATCAATGTTGAAATACGGAACCGACAAACCTGATTTAAGAAATCCTCTTGTCATCGAAGACATGACGCAGTTTTTCGCCGGCGTTGATTTCGCGCCGTTTAAAAAAATTCCTGTCCGCGGCATTACGGCGCAGGGAGCCGCGAAGCAGCCCAAGTCGTTCTTTGAAAGAATGTTAGCCTTCGCTCTGGAAATCGGCATGAAAGGACTGGGTTATATCTCTGTTATGGATGACGGCAGCCTAAAAGGCCCAATCGTAAAATTCCTGAACGATGAAAAGCAGGCGGCGCTAAAAAATGATTTATCACTGAAAGAAAACGATGTGCTGTTCTTTATCGCCGATGACCCAAAAATCGTCGACAGTCTCGCTGGCAGAATAAGAACAGAGCTTTGCAGTCAGTTAAAACTTTTTAAAGACAGTTTTGAAATGTGCTTTATTGTTGACTTTCCAATGTACGGCGAGAGCGAAGATAACTCGTTATCCATGACAGGCGCGATTGAATTTACACATAATCCTTTTTCCATGCCTCAGGGCGGACTTGAAGCGCTCAATTCAAAAAACCCGCTTGATATTCTCGCGTGGCAGTATGACATTGTATGTAACGGCGTTGAACTTTCCTCGGGAGCTGTGCGTAACCACCTTCCGGAAGTGATGACCAAAGCTTTTGAAATAGCGGGCTATACTCAGGCTGATATAGAGAAAAAATTTCCCGCTCTCTGGAACGCTTTCCATTACGGCGCGCCTCCTCACGCGGGCATGGCTCCCGGCGTGGATCGAATTGTAATGCTGCTTACAGGAGAAGAAAATATCCGGGAAGTGATCGCCTTCCCGATGAACTCAAGCGCGCAGGATCTTCTCATGAACGCGCCGTGCGAAGTGACAGAGCAGCAGCTTCGCGAAGTGCATATCAAAGTAAGACAGAGAAATTAATTTAAATATGTTCGTAACTTGATCATGACTTCGTCGAAATTAAGCGGTTTGCCTATATGGCTGTTCATGCCGGAAGCAAGGCATTTTTCAACGTCATCGCGGAATACATTCGCTGTCATTGCTACTATCGGGATTGTTTTCGCTCTTTGTATATCAAGCGCGCGGATTGCCATCGTTGTTTTATAACCGTCCATAATCGGCATCTGAACATCCATGAATATCATTTCGTATTTGTCAGGCGCTTTAGTAAATATTTTGATCGCTTCTTCTCCGTTTTCCGCGCAGTCAATTTTAAGCTGCGTCGGTTCAAGCAGCGCCAGTACTATCTCACGGTTAATTTCCAAATCTTCCACAAGCAGGATACAGTGTCCTTTAAATAAAGACGGAAGTATCTCAGCATTATCCGTAATAGCGGGCTGTTCTGTCTGCGTTGTTTTACCGGAATGTTTTGCTTTTATTATAAAATTGAATACAGCGCCTTTTCCAAAATCAGAGTCGATCCATATCCTGCCGTTCATCATTTCAATTATATTCTTTGATATTGACAAGCCTAAACCCGAACCGCCGAATTCTCTTGATGTGCTGCTTTCCGCCTGATGAAAAGGCCGGAAAAGTTTTTCCTGCTGTTCACGGCTGATGCCAATGCCTGTATCAGATACTGAAAACTTAACTGCGCATACGTCTTTTTCTTCGCCTGTTTCCGCGTTATATTCCGCGCGCAATGTGATTGAGCCATTCTGCGGTGTGAACTTTATCGCGTTCCCCATAAGGTTAGTGATTACCTGCGAAAGCCGCTGCTCATCGCTTATAATAAATTCGGGAATCGCGGGATCGATGTGTACAGTTAATGTCTGATTTTTATCATTCATGTTTACATGGTTCACATTTACTATCCGCTGTATCATTTCCCTGAAATTAAAATCCGCGTATGTCAGTTCAAGTTTATTGGCTTCGATTTTTGACATATCAAGAATATCGTTTATAACGCCAAGCAGATGTTTTGACGCTTCATTAATCCGTTTAAAGCAGTAATCTTTACGTTCAAGACCGCCTGTAGCTATTCCGATAGACGCCATGCCTACGATTGCATTCATAGGCGTCCGTATTTCATGGCTCATGTTCGCCAAAAACGCGGACTTCGCGATTGTCGCGCTTTCAGCTTCCGCCTGCTTTTTAGAAAGTATCTTCAGGAATACCGCCAACCCGCAGATTATTAACAGCATCAACACTACAACTATTACCGTAAGGTTAAACTCAAGAGGGTTTGATTCCCATACATGCAGCACCCGGTTAACAACGATATGACCCGCGGGCAAGTTCTTGGTGTTTATCTTAAATCTATTGGCTGTTTTGTAATCAAACTGCCACTGGTTAAACGGAGATGAATCATAAATAACCGGAGTATCAGAAACCTGCTTACCGCCAAGTATATCTATTGCCATTAACGCGGCGATCTGGCTCTTTACTTCAGGAGCGGAAACAAGTCCGCCTAATGTTCCATGTCCCATATAGTTTGCGGTCAGGCAGAAAACAGGATTTACAGACGCTGAGGAAACATGCTTCTGTACATCAATTTCCGAGTAAAGAATAAAGTTACTGTCTACAATATAATTACCGATTAAAACCAATGTATCGGATCCAAAGCTGCGGATTTCTTCCATGAGATCATAAAACGGTTTATCTTCGCTGAATTTAAATTCAACGGGATATTCAAACTCGTTTATTTTTTTTTCGATATACCTGCGCATATTGATGCTTCGCGAGAGCGCGTAATCATTTAAAATAAAAATACGTTTTGTTCCGGGATATAAACGCAGCATTTCCCTCGCTGTTTCATCAAAGGAAACAGCTCCGGATATGCCTGTAACATATTCTTCAAGACTATTAAGAGTTGACTCTTCGAGATTGTTGACTCCGCAGAAAACCACCGGCTTACGGGAAAAGAGTATATAGTAATTGTCAAGCACAAACTTCAGCGCTTCGTTATCGGAGGTAAGAATTATATCGATATCATGCGCGATATAGTTCGCTCTGATCATATCCGAATAAATAACGTCAAAACTTGCGTTATTGCGATGCTCATAGGAATTTAAATTTAGATTTCTGTATTCGATCTTTTCATTGGATTCCAGGGTTTGCTGTATAGCTTCTATCTGACGGCGTTCCCTTTCAACCTGCGCGTTATATGAGCTTATATGCAGTAAAACCTGTTTGTCTTCGTTCTCCCTTTTTGTCATATGAAAGTTTCTTATGGATTCAGGACTGCCGTTTCCTATCAGCTCTCCATACGCGTTTTCAAGCAAGGGAACAAGATAGGCGTATTCATCGTTTACATATGTGTAACACGGTATGCGGTCAATAATATCCGCTTTTTTAATTCCCGCAGGAATTCTGAAATCAAAATTGATGACGCGCGGAAGGATTGTTACATCTGCTTCATTATTAAGCAGAGCGTCCCAAACTTCCTGAAGTTCATATACAGTAATAAATTCTGAGGCTCCCGTGCTTCCGGCATGGTTCGCGACATATATATTCTGCCAGCGGTAACAGAACCTTAATCCGTTAAGGTCTGTCCATGTTGAGAACTCATAGGAATCACCAGAGCGGATAAAGGCCGTAAATTCCACATAATCAATAGGCACAGGCACTTTTATCAGGTTAGGATATTGAAGTTGAAAACCATCGGTCTGACTTGGTAAAATTGCCGCGTCGCCATAAGTCACATTGGCTATTGATGTGCGCATACCTGTAACATTAATTACCATTTGATGGCCTGTACGCTGCAATGCCGCGTACAGTAAACGCCCTACACTGATTGGCGAATCATCGCTCATTGCCACTCTTAAAACAGGCGGTGTCTCCTGCTGCGCCGAAACAGCTGTTTGAATAAACAGCATACCCAATGTCATATAAATTATACTGCAGAACAATTTTACCTTATTATTCAGCGCTGTATTCTTCATGTTAAGACATGATATTACTTTTATATAAAAATTACAAATGCCGCTTGACAAAAAATGAAAAATCGTATTATAGTTACCTCAGAAACAGCAAAGGCGCTGTGTCTGTCCGTTATATAAAAATTAACGGCTGGGCACAGCGCCTTATTATTTTGGAGGTTGGGTATGAAAGACATTACAAATTTATTCGGAAGCATGGTCTTTAATGACGCAGTTATGCAGGCGCGTCTGCCAAAGGATATTTATAAATCCATGCAAAAGACGATATCTCAGGGAACTCATCTTGAGAAGGATGTTGCCAACACGGTGGCGAACGCCATGAAGGAATGGGCTGTTGAAAAAGGCGCGACCCATTTTACGCACTGGTTCCAGCCGATGACAGGCACTACCGCAGAAAAGCACGACAGTTTTATTTCACCAGAAGGAAACGGCAAAGTAATCCTTGAATTTTCCGGCAAGGAATTAGTCCGCGGAGAGCCTGACGCGTCAAGTTTTCCCTCAGGAGGGCTGCGCGCGACTTTTGAAGCCAGAGGCTACACAGTCTGGGATACAACTTCCTACGCGTTTATTAAAGACAGAACTCTGTGCATTCCAACCGCTTTCTGTTCGTACTCAGGCGAAGCGCTTGATAAAAAAACTCCTCTCCTTCGTTCCATGGAAGCGATTGACAGACAGGCCATGCGTATTCTCAAATTATTCGGCAACACGACAGCCAAGCGCGTCATTACAACCGTAGGCCCTGAGCAGGAGTACTTTCTTATTGATAAGGATATGTTTCTCGCGCGTCCTGATTTAATTTACACAGGCAGAACATTATTCGGTGCGCGTCCGCCAAAAGGACAGGAACTTGAAGATCATTATTTCGGCTGTATAAAACCGAGAGTCTCCTCGTTCATGAAAGAACTTGATGAAGAACTCTGGAAACTCGGCGTTTATGTAAAGACGAAACACAATGAAGTCGCTCCGGCGCAGCACGAACTTGCTCCGATTTTTACAACTACAAATATAGCGACAGATCATAATCAACTTACGATGGAACTGATGAAGACCATCGCGAACAAGCACGGCATGGCGTGCCTGTTGCATGAAAAGCCGTTCGCCGGCGTAAACGGAAGCGGAAAGCACAACAACTGGTCAATCGGGACAGACACAGGCGCGAACCTTCTTGAACCGGGAGACACTCCGCAGGATAACGCGCAGTTCCTCTTGTTCCTCGTCGCGGTTATTAAAGCTGTTGATGAGTATCAGGACTTAATGCGCCTGTCCGCAGCAAGCGCGGCGAACGATCACCGCCTTGGCGCGAATGAAGCGCCTCCCGCGATCGTTTCCATGTTTATCGGCGATGAATTAAAAGAGATACTTGACGCGATTGAAACGGGCGCAAGTTATAAGGGAAAGGAAAAACATGAAATGGAGATCGGCGTTACTGTGCTGCCGCACTTTCCGAAAGATTCCACGGATCGCAACCGCACATCTCCTTTCGCGTTTACCGGCAACAAGTTTGAGTTCCGCATGCTTGGTTCCGCTTTCTCAATCTCAGGGCCGAACATTGTGCTTAATACGATTGTCGCAGAATCATTGACCCAGTTCGCGGACACTCTGGAAAAGTCAAAAGATTTTAAAAGCGACATCGCTTCGATTGTTAAAAAGACATACAGCGAACATAAGAGGATTATTTTTAACGGAAACAACTACTCCGAAGAATGGGTAATAGAAGCGCAAAAACGCGGCTTGTCAAACTTAAAGAACACAGTTGACTCTTTACCCAAATATTTGGAAAAAAAGAACATTGATCTTTTTAAAAAACATCATGTGTTTACAGAAGACGAGATACATTCACGCTATGAAATACTAATGGAGGCTTACTGCAAGACTCTTCATATCGAAGCTCTTACGATGGTTGACATGGTAAAAGGAGAAATAATTCCGGCGTGCATGGATTATCAGCGGGAACTTGTGGATCTTTTAAGGCAGAAGAAAGCGTACTCAGGCACCATGGATTGCGCTGTCGAAGAGCATTTTTTAAATAACATTGCGAAACTGTCCGCGTGCCTTTTAAGAAAACTTACCGCTCTTGAGAGCGCGATACTGGAAGCGTCGCAGGATCGGGAAATACAGGCGCAGGGGGCTTTTTACCGCGACAGTATTTTCACAGCAATGAGCGAACTTCGCCTCATTGTCGATGAACTTGAAACGCTGGTTGCAAAGAAGCACTGGCCCATCCCAACCTACGCGGAGCTGCTTTACAGCGTTATTTAAAAAGCATTGATTTTTAATTTCTGATTATTTAAGCGGCGTTGCCGTTTCACACAAAGGCGTGTGTTTTCTTTTGGAAGAAGACACACGCTATTTTTTTGGAGGGAAAGTATTATGGACTTTCAAATTTGGTTTTTGGTAGGCGTTATTCTTGTGTTCTTTATGAACGCGGGTTTCGCCATGGTGGAAGCGGGATTTACCCGCGCAAAGAACGCCGGTAATATCATCATGAAAAATCTGATGGATTTCGGTCTTGGGTCAATCAGTTTTTTACTGCTTGGCTACTGTCTTCTTGCCGCGGAAGATTATGTATTCGGACTTGTCGGGATTCCGAATCTCGGCGTTTTTACCGATTATCAGAATTTTGATTATTCCGATTTTATTTTTAATCTTGTTTTCTGCGCGACAGCGGCGACTATTGTCTCCGGCGCGATGGCGGAACGTACAAAGTTCAGCGCGTATTGTATTTACAGTATCGTAATCAGCGCGGTTATTTATCCAATCGAAGCCGGATGGGTATGGAACGCGAACGGCTGGCTTGCTCAGCTCGGCTTTTTAGACTTCGCAGGCTCCGCAGCGATTCACATGGTCGGCGGCATCTCAGGATTTCTCGGAGCGGCGTTCCTCGGCCCCCGTATCGGTAAATACACAAAAGATGGAAAGGCACGCGCGATCCCCGGCCATAGTTTAACGCTTGGCGCTCTTGGCGTGTTTATCCTTTGGTTTGGATGGTACGGCTTTAACGGCGCCGCCGCCGGCAACATTGATGAGCTGGGTTCGATCTTTGTAACAACAACTTTAGCGGCTACTTCAGCCGCGGTTGCGACAATGATTTTTACGTGGATTAAAAACGGAAAGCCCGATGTTTCAATGTCGCTTAACGGCGCATTGGCCGGATTGGTCGGCATTACCGCAGGCTGCGCGTTTGTCGATGTAACCGGCGCTCTGGTTATTGGTCTTGTCGCGGGTGTTCTTGTTGTTCTTGCGGTTGAATTTATCGATTTAAAATTGAAAGTAGACGATCCTGTAGGAGCGGTTGCAGTACACGGAGTATGCGGTATTTGGGGAGCGTTGGCTGTCGGCTTGTTTGCTCTTGAAGGCGGCCTGTTTTACGGAGGCGGCGCCGCGCTGCTTGGAGTACAGTCTCTTGGAGTTGTTACAATAGCCGCATGGACATTCGCGACAGTCGGCTTGACATTCTTCATTATAAAGAAGGTTAACGGGCTTAGAGTAGCCGACAAGGAAGAAATTACCGGCCTTGACATTACAGAACACGGCCTTGCAAGCAGTTACGCTGACTTTATGATTGCCAATGTTAGTTCTTCCGAAGCAGCCGCAGTTCCGTCTGATGCCGCGATACCTGTCGTAAACAATTCTAAACCCGGCGCGAAGATGACAAAGGTTGTTATCATTACAAAACGGAATATGTTCGAAGGATTAAAAGCTGCTTTCGACAAAATAGGCATTACAGGAATGACAGTAACTCAGGTGCTTGGCTGCGGAATGCAAAAAGGCGGAAGAGAATATTACCGCGGCGTCGCGCTTGAATCAACTCTGCTGCCCAAGATTAAAGTTGAAGTGGTTATCTGTAAAGTACCGCTCAAACTTTGCGTTGATACAATCAAAAAAGCGCTTTATACTGGAAACATCGGCGACGGAAAGATCTTTGTCTATGATGTAGAAAACGTCATTAAAGTGCGCACCGGCGAAGAAGGCTACGACGCTCTGCAGGACGAAGTTTAAAAATCAGGTGATTTATGGCGGTTGATAAAAGGGCAGGCAGCAAACCAAAGGCTTGCAGTACAGGACTTTCAGGGCTTGATCAGGTTATTAACATGCTGAGGCTCGGCGATAATGTTGTCTGGCAGGTTAACTCAGTTGAGGATTACCTGAAAGTTGTACGCCCTTATATTGAACAGTCAAAAAAAGACGGGCGGCGTCTTGTTTATTTCAGGTTCGGAAATCACGAACCCATAATGAACGACAATGAACCTTCTGTAGTTTATAAACTTGACGCGTCTGTCGGATTTGAAAGTTTCGCAACCAGAGTGCATGAATTAATAGAAAAGGAAGGGCTTAAAACCTTTTATGTTTTTGACTGCTTAAGCGACCTTTTGGAATTCTGGTATTCAGATCTGATGATTGGAAACTTTTTCCGCGTAACATGTCCCTTTCTTTATATTCTTGACACTGTCGCGTATTTCGCGCTGATAAGGGGAGTACATACTCATTCTACAATCGCGCGCATCAGGGAGACAACGCAGCTCCTGCTTGACCTTTATAATATTGACGAGAAACTCTATATCCATCCGCTTAAAGTATGGGAAAGGTATTCACCTACAATGTTTTTCCCCCATCTTATTGAACCTGATAACGCTGTCCCTATTACTTCAAGCGCGGACGCGGCGTCTTTATTTTCAGGCATCGAACATAAAATTAAAGCGCGCGATTACTGGGAAATAAATCTTGAAAAAGCGCAAAGCGCTTTAGATGAAGATGATGAAAAACAATCCGTGATGAAAAAGCTTCTTATCAGTCTGATGATAGGAAGGGAACCGCGTATTACAGAGCTTGCCGAATCTTATTTTTCGCTGCGCGACATTCTTGATATCGCGTCCCGTGAAATCGGAACAGGTTTTATCGGCGGAAAAAGCGTCGGTATGCTCCTTGGCAGAAAAGTTGTAGAAAAAGACATGCCGGCAATTGATAACGGAGAGGGGCAGGCTTCTGCCGCTCTCCAGAATTTCTGGGAGCCGCATGATTCATGGTATCTTGGTTCCGATATTTTTTATACTTACATCGTGCAAAACGACTGGTGGGAACTGCGCTGCAGACAAAAAACTCAGGAAGGTTATTTCGGGCTCGCGGGCGAATTAAAAGAAAAACTTTTAAAAGGAAAATTCCCCGATGTTATCCGCGAACAGTTTTATGAGATGATGGAATACTTCGGATGGTCTCCTATTATTGTAAGGTCGAGCTCTCTTTTGGAAGACAACTTCGGGAACGCGTTCGCCGGAAAATATGAAAGCGTTTTCTGCGCGAACCAGGGAACGCCCGAAGAGCGCTTTGACGCGTTTGAACAGGCAGTGCGCACTGTTTACGCAAGCGCGATGAGCGAAGACGCGCTTGTCTACAGGCAGGCAAGAGGTCTTGCGAACAAAGACGAGCAAATGGCGATTCTTGTGCAGCGTGTGTCCGGCGACCATTACGGCGAGTTATTTTTTCCTCATATCGCCGGAGTTGGGCATTCTTCTAACCTGTATGTTTGGAATAAAGATATGGATCAAAAAGCAGGAATGCTCAGGCTTGTCTTTGGGCTTGGAACCCGCGCTGTAGACCGCGTGTCAGGAGATTACGCGCGGCTTGTTCCTCTCGATCAGCCGGAAAAAGGGCCGCCTGTTCACTACGGCGATGAACGCAAATTTTCGCAGCACAACGCTGATGTTCTTAACTTAAGGGAAAACCGCATGACAGAAACGCAGGCGGATACCCTTTATAATCAGGATTTAAAAACAGATAAAGATATTTTTTTCAGTGTTGATACTGTCATGCTTTCCCGTTTACAGGAGATTGGCCGCAGCGTTAAAACAACGCCTGTAATACTGGATTTTAAAAAACTGCTTGCTGAAACCCGGTTTCCGGCTTTCGCGAGAAAAATAATGTCTTCCATAGAAACGGCGTACAATTATCCTGTTGATATCGAATTCACCGCGAATTTTAACAGCGAAGGAAATTTTAAATTTAACCTTCTCCAGTGCCGGCCGCTTCAAACAAAAAGATCGGAAAATGCGCCTGCGGATATCAGTATTCCAAAACCGGATAAAGAGAAAATATTTTTTTCCTCTGTAGGAAATTTTATGGGCGGTAATGTCCGGCTTTTACTGGATTATGTAATTTTTGTAAAAGCGCAGGAGTACCTCGCTCTTGCTGAGCGCGATAAATATCAGGCTGCCCGCATCATCGGAATGTTGAATCTAAAATTAAAAGGAAGCAGTATTATGCTGATTGGACCCGGCCGCTGGGGAACAACAACCACTTCACTGGGCGTACCTGTTCATTTCAGCGAACTGTGCAATATGTCAGCTTTATGCGAAGTATCGTATAAACAAGGCGGCTTAATGCCAGAGTTATCTTTCGGCAGCCACTTTTTTCAGGATATAGTTGAAGCGGATATTTTTTTTGCCGCCATTTTTGACGGAGAAAATGACGTTGAATTTAATCCTCAGTATATTTTAAACAGCGTTAATTTGCTTGAAGAACTTGTCCCGCCGGAAAAAAACTACGAACATGTCATTCATGTTGCAAAGGCGGATGGATTGACATTGTACTCTGACATCACAAGCCAGGAAATTCTGTGCGCGTCAGGATCAGGATGAGCCTTTCGTAAAACCTTCTTCAAAGTTATAAAGAAGAGTTTGTATATTATCAAGGCGCTCAAGAATAGTCGATATTTCCTTAACTTGTTTAATGGCGTCCTGTTCGTCTCTGCTGGGAAGCTGACCGACAATCGCGCCGCAGGATTTGCAGATTACAGGATACCAATAATTATTATTCGGCATTTGAACCGGTCTACATGTAAATTCTGTTCCTTTACAGGTACAGGTCGGTTTTGTGTCCATAAGTCACCTCTTTTTTGTTTTCTATTATTTATTATAATTATTTTTATCTGAAAAATCAATGATTGATATGGATGGCTTAAGATGGATGTAAAAATATTACCAAAACTCCTTTGCGGCTCAGTGAAAGCCATTCCCTCAAAATCGCAGGCGCACAGAGCGCTTATATGCGCGGCATTAGCTGATAAAATGGTACACATCGAATGTGACAGCGAATCAAAAGACATTGCGGCTACAATTGCGTGTCTGTCCGCGCTCGGAGCTGATATCAGCCGCAAACAGGGCGGCTATATCGTGCAGCCTTTGAATCGGGAGTATATTGATTCCGCCGCTGTTACGCTTCCATGCGCAGAAAGCGGAAGCACATTCCGTTTTCTTCTGCCGGTTGTCTGCGCGCTGGGAAGAAAAGCGTCATTCATTTTAGAGGGGAGGCTTTCGCAGCGCCCTCTTTCTCCCTTGTATGAAGAACTCCTGCGCCATGGATGCTTACTTTCTGTGCAGGGAGTAAATCCGTTTATCGCTGAAGGAAAACTTACGCCCGGTATCTACTCGCTGGACGCAGGCGTTTCGTCGCAGTTCATAAGCGGATTGCTTTTCGCCCTGCCATTACTTGATAAAAACAGCGAACTGCGTCTTTGCGGAAAGATAGAATCATTTCCCTACATTGAACTTACAATGTCGATGCTGGACTCTTTTAATATAAAAATTGATTATAGGGACGGTGTGTTTTATATACCCGGCGGACAAACATACAGTTCTGCAGGCGCAATTCATGTTGAAGGCGACTGGTCAAACGCCGCGTTCTGGCTGACAGCCGGTGCGTTAGGTGAGAACAGCGTTACCTGTACAGGACTTGATTTACAGTCAAAGCAGGGCGACCGCGCGATTATGGATATCCTCGCCCGGTTTGGCGCGCAGGCAGAAAAGAGCGGCGGCTCTGTAACAGTGTCAGGCGGCAAACTACGCGGAGTTGAGATAGACGCGCATGATATTCCCGATCTTGTGCCAATCCTTGCGGCAGCGGCTGCCGCCGCGGAAGGAACCACCGTTATTCGCAACGCAGGGCGTCTTCGCGGCAAGGAAAGCGACAGGCTTGCAGCGATATCTTCGGTGCTGAACGGATTGGGCGCTGATGTGCAGATAACGGAAGACGGTCTTGTTATAAAAGGCGGCGCGTCTTTAGCAGGAGGGAAGGTTTCATCCTGGGGGGATCACAGGATCGCGATGGCCGCCTCTATCGCTTCTGTATTATGCAAAGAGCCGGTTATGATTCAGGGAGCGGAAGCTGTGAATAAATCCTATCCCGGATTTTTTGATGATTTTCGTCTATTGGGCGGCTTTGTATCTGAAATTGATGTGAATAATAGATCAAAAAACATTGCGCTTATTGGCATGCCCGGCTGCGGAAAAAGCACAGTCGGCGGATGTCTTGCTCAATTAATGAGCCGCCCGTTAGCTGACATTGATGAATTGATTGTAAAAACCACGGGAAAAAACATACCGCAAATATTCGCCGAAAACGGAGAAGAAACATTCAGGCGGCTGGAGACGGAGATACTTGGTATGGAAGCGGCAAAGAGCGGTATAATAATCGCGACCGGAGGAGGCGTTGTAACAAGAGGGGAAAATCTTGATCTTCTGCGGCAAAACTGTTTGATTGTTTATTTAAAACGCGAATTAACAGAGCTTGTTACAAATGACCGTCCGTTATCCAGCAGTGTTGGAGTTGAAAAACTTGCAAAGCAGCGGCTGCCTTTATATGAAGAATGGAGCGATTTTATTATTCAAAACGAAGAAAATCCGCAGAAGACCGCATTACAGATTTTAAAAACCATTGGACTTATTCAACAGCCTGATTAGTTGTCTTATATAAATCTGCTGTAAGCGTTCGATGTTTTTATTTTAGCACACTGCTCATTGTGATTCTGCGATCCCTGATAGCTGCAAGTTTTTCTTCCAGTTTATCTGATTGTGTATTATTAATCAGCGTTTTTAACTTTTCAAGGCTTTTTTTAAATTGATCGATCCTGTCAAGAAGAGAGACGCGGTTTTCAATGAATAGCTCTGTCCACATAGGCGCGTTGAGCATTGCTATGCGGGTAAGGTCTTCGAAGCTGCCGCCACCAAAGCGAGTGATTTCTGTGTCGCTTTCGCAGTCAATTAATGCTGCGGCTATTACATGGCAGAGCTGGCTTGTAAAAGCGATTTTCCGATCATGTTCCGCAGGCGTTACCTGCGTAATATGCGAAAATCCCATGCTGTAAATCAAGTTTTTAAGAAGCTCAATATTTTCCGGTATGTTGCATGATAATGGAGTAAGAATATAATTTTTTCCGTTAAAGTTACATAACTGCGAATTGCTGAAGCCGCTTTTTTCAGCTCCCGCCATTGGGTGTCCGGGGATAAAATCCAAACAATCGCTTTTTCTCTCTTCGCAGAATTTTTGCGCCGCTTTTGCAATACTCTCCTTGGTTCCCGCGATATCTGTGACAAGGCAGCTGTTTTTAAAAGAATTTTTCCACTGTTCAAGAAAGCCGGGTATCAAAGACGGATTCAGGCAGAGGAAAACAATGTCACATAACGAAAGCATTTCTCCCGCATTAGCCGCATCAAAACCTTTGTCTATAAGCCCTTCCTGCCGCGCTGCTTCAAGTGCGCTTATGTCTATATCACAGGCAAAAATCCGCGTAACGCCGCATTTTTCCCGGAGCGCTCTGGCAATCGCGCCGCCCATAAGGCCCAACCCGGCGATACCGATACTGCAATCATTAACATTTTTTTGCATAAAAATCTTTTAAATAATTTTTTCTTCAATTTCCGCGTATTTACGAAGAGTTACCATAAGATTATCAAATTGATCGGGCGTAAGCGACTGCTCTCCGTCGCAAAGAGCATGCTCCGGATCATTGTGCACCTCGACGATAATACCGTCAGCTCCTGCTGCTATTGCGGCTTTAGACATTGCTGGAACCATCCATGAAAGGCCAGTGGCGTGGCTTGGATCCACTATAACAGGAAGGTGAGTCTTTTTCTTGAGTGCGGGAACAACCGCGAGATCAAGAATGTTACGCGTAAAGTTATCAAAGCCGCGAATCCCGCGTTCGCAAAGAACAATCTGACTGTTTCCGCCTGCCATGATATATTCAGCCGCCATCAGAAGCTCGGTCATTGTGGAAGCCATTCCGCGTTTAAGAAGAATCGGCTTTTTGCTGCGGCCAAGCTCTTTTAAAAGATTAAAATTCTGCATGTTTCGGGCTCCTACCTGAATCATGTCAATCTCCTCAAATAATTCAAGCTGGCTTATTTCCATTAACTCGGTAACGACAGGAAGTCCGCTTTCTTTTTTTGCTTTTACAAGAAGATCGATGCCTTCGCATCCCATTCCCTGAAAACTGTAAGGGCTTGTTCTCGGCTTAAAAGCGCCGCCGCGCAAAAAAGCGGCTCCGGATTTTTTTACAGCTTCGGCGACAGAAACAAGCTGTTCGCGGCTTTCTACAGAACAGGGGCCCGCTATTACGGTAAAAGAAGAACCGCCGATTTTCGCGTTTCCTTTTTTAAATTCAAGCACTGTATCCAAAGGATGAAATATGCGGTTGGCTCTTTTATAAGGTTCCTGTACACGGATAACTCTTTCGACTAAATGGTTCGCTCTTACAGCCTCATCATTTATTACTGTAGTGTCTCCGACAAGTCCCAGAACAATCTGCGAGGCTCCCTGCGAAGCGTCTACCTTAACACCCAGATTTTCAAGGTCTGCGACTAATTTTTTTATCTCATCTTTGCTGACGCCGGGCTTTATTGCTATTATCATTGTTGACTCCTGACAAAAAAGTATATCAAAATATAATTAAATTATACAGCAGAAAATTTTTTATTTTTTAAATAGCATACTGCGGTTATCAATTAAAGGGAGTAGTCAGGAATACAGGGTTAAAAAATAACCGCGCCAAGAGTTAAAAATAAATTTCCGGCGCGATTATTGCAATTTTATATCAGGCGTATAAATCAAATCGATCGGCGTTCATTACTTTGTTCCATGCCGCGATAAAATCATCTGCGAATTTATTTTTCGCGTCATCGCTTGCGTATACTTCCGCGATCGCTCTAAGCTGTGAGTTTGAGCCAAAGATTAGATCGACTCTTGTCGCTGTCCATTTTTGCCTGCCGCTCTTTCTGTCGACGCCGTTAAAAAGATTCGTATCTTCTGTTGGTTTCCACTCTGTGGCCATATCCAAGAGATTGACGAAAAAATCATTGGTAAGCGTTTCAAGAGAGTCTGTCAGCACGCCGTTAGGTGAATTACCGTAATTATTTCCAAGAACTCTAAGTCCTCCGATCAGCACTGTCATTTCAGGAGCAGTAAGAGTCAGCAGCTGAGCTTTATCAATCAGCAGTTCTTCCGGTTTTGCTGAAAACGAGCGTTTTAAATAATTTCTAAAGCCGTCATATAATGGTTCAAGCACATGAGCGGACCTGACATCAGTCTGTTCCTGAGAAGCGTCCATTCTTCCCGGAGTAAAAGGAACCTTGACGGTAATGCCCGCTTTTTTCGTCGCCATTTCAATACCGGCAGCTCCTCCCAGAACAATTAAATCGGCAATTGAAACTTTGTCTTTGCCAAAATCACTCTGGATTTTCTCATACATGCTTAAAACGGTTTTCAGCTTACCGCCCTGATTTACTTCCCATGAAATCTGCGGTTCCAGCCTGATACGCGCGCCGTTCGCTCCGCCTCTTCGATCAGAGCCTCTGAAAGAAGCCGCGCTTGCCCATGCTGCGGAGATCAGCTGAGACACGGTTAAACCTGAGAGCGAGATTTTTTCTTTCAGATTTTCTGTATCCTTATCGCTTAAATTGTAACTGCATTTAGGAACAGGATCCTGCCATAAGAATTCTTCTTTTGGAACGTCTTCTCCAAAATACAAAGAAGATGGCCCCATATCTCTGTGTGTAAGTTTGAACCAAGCCCTGGCGAACGCGTCATGAAATTTTTCTGGATTTGCAAGATAGTCCTTCGCGATCTTTTCGTATACAGGATCGTACTTTAAAGACAAGTCGGCTGTTGTCATCATTGGACGGTGCTTTTTCTTTGAGTCATGCGCGTCCGCAACCATGTCTTCTTCTTCGCATTTTTTCGCCAGCCACATGAAAGCGCCGGCGGGGCTTTTTACACATTCCCATTCGTACTTAAGCAGTACTTTGAGGTAACCCATATCCCAATTTATCGGATTGGGTTTCCACGCGCCTTCAATACCGCTTCCGATAGTGTCGCCTGCTTTTCCCGATCCGAAATTATTCTTCCAGCCGAAACCCTGCTCTTCGATCGGCGCGCCTTCAGGTTCAGGACCAACGTGAGATGCGGGAGCCGCGCCGTGCGCTTTTCCGAAAGTATGTCCGCCTGCGATAAGCGCGACTGTTTCTTCATCGTTCATTCCCATACGCGCGAATGTTACGCGAACATCTTTCCCGGATTCCGCCGGTATCGGTTTTCCGTCAGGGCCTTCAGGGTTAACATAGATTAAACCCATTTGCACAGCGGCCAAAGGACTGTCGAGTTTTTTATCGTCTGAATATCTTTCTTCGCCTGCAAGCCATTTTGTTTCCGAACCCCAATAAATATCTTCCTGCGGCTCCCATACATCTTCGCGGCCGCCTGCGAACCCGATCAGTTTGCATCCCATTGATTCAATCGCGCAGTTGCCAGCCAGTATCATTAAATCCGCCCATGAAATTTTACTGCCGTATTTTTTCTTGATTGGCCATAATAGTCTTCTGGCTTTATCAAGGTTGACATTGTCAGGCCAGCTGTTAAGGGGCGCGAATCTTTGTGTGCCGTCTCTCGCTCCGCCGCGCCCGTCCATGGCGCGGTATGTGCCCGCGCTATGCCATGCCATTCTGATAAAAAACGGACCGTAATGGCCGTAATCGGCAGGCCACCATTCCTGTGAATCATTCATGAGCGCAAAAAGATCTTTCTTTAACGCTTTAAGATCAAGTTTTTTAAATTCTTCAATGTAATTAAATTTTTCTCCCATCGGATTGCTAAGGCCTGAGTTCTGATGCAGTACGCTCAGATCAAGCTGATCGGGCCACCAGTCCTTATTACTGGCGCCTTTTTTGAAATCAGGTCTTGCGCCTGTATTTCCCGTTATCGGACATTTACCCATATTAACCTCCGTATATTATCTGAGCGGCTTTCTCAAAACCGATCCATAATATAAAATAGTATAAACTGACAGCTTAAAGAAAATAAAGGAAAATATTTTATAATTACGTTTGTTATGGTATCATTTACAGAACAGACAGGAATTTTAAAAATAAAACACCATTTTTTATTTTAATTTTCACATAATGCAGCGAACATGGAGTATTACTTTGAATGAAACAACATTAAAAGAACAATCCGAACAGATGCCGGTACTTGCCGCAGACCGTATCGGGAAAGAGCCTATTGGCGGATTGTTACTCAGTTTTTCAGTTCCGGCGGTTATCGGAATGCTTGTTAACGCTCTTTATAACATTGTAGATCGCATTTATTTGGGACAGGGAGTTGATCCTCTCGCCATCGCGGGTATCGGTTTAGTTATGCCTGTTACAATGATCATAATGGCATGCTCCATGCTTATCGGCATTGGAGCCAATTCGATCTTTGCGATTCGCATGGGCGAAAAACGCCATGACGAAGTTGAAAAAATAATGGGGCACGCTTTTTTGCTGCTTTTTCTCATTCCCGCAATTGGCATAATCGCGGTTCTGGGTTTTATGGATCCGATTCTGCGGAATATCCTGAAAGCGGAAGGAAAAATTTACGAATACGCAGGGACATATTTGCGCATAACACTTTACGGCGCGATTTTCGCTGCGATGAGCCCGGGACTTACTCATTTTATCCGCTCAGACGGGCACCCAAAAACTTCGATGATTGTTCAGCTGACAGGAGCTGTTTTAAATATAATTCTGGATCCCATTTTTATTTTTGTTCTTGATTTGGGAGTCGCGGGAGCCGCATGGGTCACAGTCATTTCACAGTTTTGCTCGCTTGTACTTGTTTTAGGTTACTTTAATTCAAAATGGACGCGCCTTAGATTCCGTATCAGATACATGAAACTGGAAGCAAAACTGACAGGCCAAATTATCGCTATTGGGTTCGCGCCGTTTATAATGCAGTTCGCGATGAGTTTCGCCGGTATCCTGCAGAATGTAACAATATTAAAATACGGCGGAGATGATGCTCTTACAGCCATGACAATCTTTTTTACTGTCTTTACAGTTATTTTTATGCCGATGATGGGAATTGGACAGGGCGCGCAGCCGATTATCGGTTATAACTACGGAGCGAAACAGTATGATCGTGTAAAAAAATGTTTTAAGCTTGCGGTAATCGCCTACACTGTTTTTCTTACAACTGGTTTTCTTGTTATTCAGACAGCTCCGGGATTTTTATTTTCGCTTTTCAGTAAAGATACAGAAAGCCTGCGCGATCTTGGAATGTTGACAATGCGCATCTGCGCAAGCATGTTTCCATTTGTCGCGGTTCAAATGATGGGCGGACAATTTTTTCAGGCGATCGGCAAACCTGTTCAGGCTTCCATCGTAAGTCTTTCGCGGCAAATTTTATTTCTGATACCGGCGCTTTTATTTTTACCGGTATTTTTCGAAGCAATCGGATTTCGTCCGATATACGGCGTTTATTGGGCATTCCCTTTGGCGGATATTTGCTCATCGGCAGTATCTTTCATTTTTGTTTTTAAAGAATTTAAAAAAATGAAGAATTATTCTCCTTCAATATCAGAACAGAATGAGGTTTTATCCTGTAGTACCGGGGAGTAATACATTCACCGCTTAATAAATCTGTTAATTCGTTTATGCAGTGAGAATTTAAATCTATAAAATCATCACGGTCTTTGATATTGACAGCAACAATGATTCGTTCTTTTTCATGACAACGTTTAAAAACAAACGGGCGGTCATATTCAATATAAAGTTTTTTATAGCTGCCGTATTTAAGCGCGCTTTCATTTTGCCTTATTGAAATAAGTTTATTTATGTAACCTGTCAGAGACGTGCTGAAATCATATCTTTTTTCAATATCAATATAAGGTCTTAACTGATTATCAGAATATTTTTCTCTTTCTCCTTTGATACCCCATTCACTGCCGTAATAAACGCAGGGGATTCCCGGCAGTGTAAAAAGAAGCGCGTACAATGTATTCAAATGCGCGGGATTGGAAACTGTGCTTGCTATGCGGTTTTGATCATGATTATCCAAAAATGAAAGAAGAGGCAGCCCGTTAGCGGGAACGGAAGTTTCAAGACAATGCGCCAGTTCAAACAAATTATTTTCATTGTGGCTTGAATATAAACTTTTATATAGAAAATAATTTGTTACGCTGTGCAATGTTTGCGCGTTTACCCACTTTGAATAATCGCCGTGTACAACTTCGCCCATAAGCCAGAAATCATTTTTCTTTTCTTCTGTTACGCGCCGGAGCTCAGTCATAAAGTTTTTATCAAGAACATCGGCGGCATCCAGCCTCATGCCGTCAATATCGAATGTATCGATCCAAAAACGCGCCGCATTTAAAAGATATTCTTTTACAGCGTCGTTTTTTAAATTAAATTTCGGCAGTTTAAAATGTCCGCTCCATGTGTCGTATGTAAAAGGATCGCCCATCGGGCTTTGTTTTGAAAAATCCACTCCGGAAAACCAGCCGGAATATTGCATGTTGCGGTTCTGCAATTCCTTAAACGCGAAAAAATCCCGCCCGCAGTGATTAAAAACGCAGTCAACGATTACCCTGATTCCATTATCATGAAAATTTTTTACAAGAGTCTTAAACGCATCGTTAACGCCGATGCGGTTATCAATTTCAAAATAATCTGTAACGTCATATCCGTGTGATTTAGATTTTAAAACAGGGCTGAATAATACAGTATTAAAACCCATACCATTTATATGCGGTATCCATTTTTCAATTTCCGCTGTTGTATTGCGCAGCTCTTTATAATCGTTAACAGCCGGCGCATTTGCCAGAGACAGCGCGTAAATGTGGTAAATTACCGCGTCTTTGTACCATTCCATAAAAACTCCTGTGTTTTAATGTAACATATTTATTATTAAGTAAGAATAACCATTTACCGTCTCTTCATATTGACCAAAATCCCTGTTTCCGGTATAAACAAGAGGGGACAACGGCGTTCACCAAATATCAGGAATGCGGCCGGCAGGCCTATTTCTTGTTATCCGGTGAACGCTTTTTTTTCAATTTTTCTTATCAGATTTTATTGAGGAGTAAATATGCAGCAAGAACCTCAACCGGGGCCCGCATCAAAGGCGCGCGGCTTCCCTCCTGAAGGCGATGTGAGAATACCTTCCGGCTGCGCGATTTCCGGTATTATTAACAAGTCCGGAAAGCGTGTAAGCGGCGAAGCGATTATTAAATCCATTACCGTGATGCACGACCGTTCCAACGGGTTAGGCGGCGGGTTTGCGGCTTACGGAATTTATCCTGAATATAAGGATTTTTACGCCTTTCACATTTTCTACGATTCGTCATCTGCTAAAAGAGAGTGTGAAGAATTTATGGAAGAACACTTTGATATTATTAACCTTTCTAAAATACCTGTTCGTAAAATAAAAGAAATTACCGACGAACCTTTAATCTGGCGTTACTTTGTTACGCCTCTTCCTACAAAACTCGCGGACAGCCAGCTTGACGAGCGCGAATTTACCGCAAGATGCGTATTTCGCGTCAATACAAGAATAAACGGCGCTTATGTTTTTTCAAGCGGGAAAAACATGGGATGTTTTAAAGCGGTCGGCTTCCCTGAAGATGTCGGGCGTTTTTACAAGCTGGAAGAATACGAAGGCTGGTGCTTTACAGCTCACGGACGTTATCCTACAAATACTCCGGGCTGGTGGGGCGGAGCGCATCCGTTTGCCCTGCTTGATTATTCTGTTGTGCATAACGGAGAAATTTCCTCTTACGACGCTAACCGCCGCGCTATCGAAATGTACGGCTATAAATGCACGCTTCAGACAGATACTGAAGTTATCACATATATAATTGATTATCTGCACAGGAAAGCGGGGTTAAAATTTAATGAGATAGCGTCTGTTATCGCCGCTCCCTTCTGGCAGACAATCAGCAGAATGTCTCCCGATGAAAAAGAAACTCATGAATATTTGCGCGTAATGTTCGCCGATCAGCTTATAACGGGTCCTTTCTCGATACTTGTCGGTTTCGATAACGGAGAGCGGGGGCTTATGGCTCTGAACGACAGATTAAAACTTCGCAGCATGGTAATCGGAGAAAAAGACGATATGGTTTACATAGCGAGCGAAGAAGCGGCTATCCGTATAATTGAGCCGGATCTTGATAACGTTTGGGCGCCCAAAGGCGGGCAGCCTGTTATTATACAAGTTAATAGTTAGGAGAAATCAATGCCTGTTAATTATTTATACCCTGAGTATGAGATTGCGCGTAATACAGACAGGTGCATTTGCTGCCGCGCCTGCGAAAGGCAGTGCGCGAATGAAGCGCATGAATATCTTGAAATTGAAAATAAAATGGCATGTGATGACGCAAGGTGCGTTAACTGCCATCGCTGTGTTTCGTTATGCCCAACGCGCGCGCTTAAGATTATTAAGAGCGGAAACACATACAAGGAAAATATTAACTGGAGCGGTAAAACCATAAATGAAATTTACAGACAGGCCGGCACAGGCGGCGTTTTGCTTTCCAGTATGGGTAACCCTGAAGATTATCCTGTTTATTTTAACAGGATTTTGCTTAACGCTTCGCAGGTAACAAATCCTTCGATTGATCCGCTGCGGGAGCCGATGGAAACTAAAGTCTCGTTAGGCGCAAAACCAGCGCAGATAAAGCGTGACGCGAAAGGAAGACTTGTAAATAATCTGCCGCCGCAGCTTTCCCTTTCAATGCCGGTTATGTTCTCCGCGATGAGTTACGGCTCCATCAGTTATAACGCGCATGAAAGCCTCGCGCGCGCCGCGGAAGAGCTCGGTATTCTTTACAATACGGGCGAAGGCGGGCTGCACGAAGATTTTTACCGCTACGGAAAAAATACGATTGTTCAGGTTGCATCAGGCCGCTTCGGCGTTCATCCGCAGTATCTTAACGCGGGCGCGGCTATCGAAATTAAAATGGGGCAGGGTGCGAAGCCCGGTATCGGCGGACATCTTCCGGGTAAAAAAATTGTAGACGATATTTCACGCACAAGAATGATTCCGGAAGGCACTGACGCGATTTCACCCGCTCCTCATCATGACATTTATTCAATTGAAGATTTGCGCCAGCTTGTCTTTTCTCTAAAAGAAGCGGTTGAGTATTCAAAACCTGTAATCGTAAAAATCGCAGCGGTTCACAATGTCGCTGCGATCGCAAGCGGCATCGCGCGAAGCGGCGCGGACATTATTTCCATTGACGGTTTCCGCGGCGGTACCGGAGCGGCTCCTATGCGCATACGCGACAATGTCGGCATCCCGATTGAACTGGCGCTTGCGAGCGTAGACAAGCGCCTGCGCGACGAAGGAATCCGCGATAATGTATCGCTTGTAGTAGGCGGCAGTATTCACTCAAGCGCCGACATTGTAAAAGCCGTCGCGCTCGGAGCGGACTGCGTCTATCTTGGAACAGCGTCTCTTCTTGCTCTTGGCTGCCACCTTTGCAGAAGCTGCCACGGCGGCAAATGTAACTGGGGAATCGCCACTCAAATTCCTGAGCTTACAAAGCGTTTGAATCCAGACATCGGCTACAAGAGGCTTGTCAATTTAATAACAGCGTGGCAGCACGAGATAAAAGAAATGATGGGCGGTATGGGTATTAACTCAATTGAAAGTTTAAAAGGAAACAGGTTAATGCTTCGCGGAGTCGGCCTTAATGAAAAAGAACTTGAGATTCTGGGAATTAAGCACGCTGGGGAGTGAATATTTTCAGTTTGTTATAACAAACGGTTTCTTGCGGTTACTTCCCAGTAACCTGAAAGTTTTCCCTTGCTTACCACATGGACGCCGGGATAAAGAGCCGTTGTCGGGCAAATGTGATCCGGTATAATGTAAAGCACTGTTCCTATTTGCGGCGCTTCTTCGCATTTCCATACCCAGTGTTCTTCGCTGTGAGACAGCGGTTTGGCTTTTGGCAGGTCTGTGATTATTCCGCGTTCCGGTTTATCAGAGGCTATCGCCTTATGGCCTGTGTCAAGCGTGAAAAGTCCGGGGCTTGGGCGGCTTATCACTCTTGTAAGGATTGCCGCTCCTGCGGGAAAGGGAAGATCCTGAAATTTTTGTGAATAACCAAAGTCATTTATAAAAAGCGTTCCTGGCGATAAAAAAACGCCGGGTGTTTCCTTGTGAAACGGAAAAGTAGGAGTTCCGCCCATTACTAGAACGGGATTCTCAACTCCGTGTTTTTCCATAAACGCTTTTATATTTAAAACCTTTTCTGTTATTTTGGAAACTTCCGTTTTTCTTTTTTCAGCGCTGCTTATGCCAAGGTGTCCGTCATAACAGTGTAAGCCCGCAATATTAAGCCCTTCGATCTTTTTGGCGGACTGGTAAAAATTTTCAAGATCGTCTAACGGAACGCCTGTGCGGTTCATGCCGCAGTTTACGTCGATCAAAGCGTCAAGCGGAGAAGCGGGGAAATTTTTTCCGAGTTTTTCAAGCTGCGCGAGATCGTCGCCTGTTGCCCAAAAGCGTGTTTTCGCGTAACGCGCGCGGAAATTTACAAAATGAGATATCATCGGCCCTGTTAAAGGATATGCTAAAAGAACGTGGGAAGCTCCTTCCCGCGCGCACATTTGGGCTTCGGCGATTGTCGCGCATTTAAAACGGTTAATGCCGCGGGCAGTCTGAAGACGAACCATTGCGGCCATTTTATGAGTTTTTACATGCGGCCACAGGCGTTCCGCTCCGCCTGCCATTGCGATTGCTTTATCTGTATTTTCCTCGATCCTGTCAAGGTAATATACAAGGGACGGAGACTCAATTAATTCTTCTTCTGAAAAATGAAAATCAAAACAGCCGTTCATTGATTCAATTCAATTAAAATTTCAATTTCTACAGGAACATTTCCAGGGAGCGCGTTTACCCCGACAGCTGAGCGCGCGCAAAGGCCGGCTTCCTCTCCTAAGATGTCAACTAACAGTTCGCTTGCGCCGTTTGCTGCTTTCGGATGCTCGTAAAATGAATCTGTGCCGGCGACAAAAACAATCATTTTTACGATGCGTTTTATTTTATCAAGGCTGCCGTAAGCCGCCTGTATATTCGCTAAAAGATTCAAAACGCAGAGCTTTGCCGCTTCCTGCCCCTGTTCCACTGTTATCTCTTTTCCGAGTTTTCCCTTCCATTTAATTTCGCCGTTAAAAGCCGGTATACATCCTGAAAGATAACACAGATTGCCGCCAAATTCTTTTACAGGACTGTAAATGCCGGCTCTTGCAGGCGGATTCGGCATTATCAGATTGTGTTTCTTTAACGCTTCATTAAGTTTAACCATCAAATCCCTCCAATTAGTTATGATGCAATTTCGCACCTGTATCATGTCCGATTATCACTCTTTCTTCAACTGCCTTTTTATACCTGATCTTGAATAATTTATGTTCCTGCGCTATAAATTAAGCGATAAGGTTTTCCAGGAGGCAGTCATGTCAGATAAAATAATTTACGAAGGCAAGTCGAAAATTGTATGCCAGGGGCCGGATAACGGCAGTTTTATTATCCGCTACAAGGATACTGCAACCGCTTTTAACGGCGGGAAAAAAGAAGACCTTTCAGGTAAAGGGAAGCTGAACGCGGCGATTTCTAATCTGATTTTCGAGTACCTGATGAAAAACGGAATTGAGACCCATTTAATCAAAGTGATTGACGATACTTCGGCGCTTGTGAAGAAGGCGGAGATCATTATGGTTGAGGTTATTATCAGAAATGTCGCCGCGGGGAGTTTTTCTAAAAAATACGGAATCGCTGAAGGGACGGCTCTTAAAAATACAATTGTCGAGTTCAGTTTGAAAAGCGATGAGCTCGGTGATCCGATGATTAACGAAAGTCAGATAACGGCTATCGGTATAGCGTCAGCGGATGAACTTTCTCAAATGTCAGAACTTGCGTTGCGAATTAACGATCTTATGCGCGCGCTGTTTGTAAAAGCCGGAATTAATCTTATTGATTTTAAGCTCGAGTTTGGAAGGTGTAACGCTTCAGACAGCGGCATTAAAATTATTTTATGCGATGAAATATCGCCTGATTCATGCAGGTTCTGGGATGCCGCGACAAATAAAAAACTCGATAAAGATGTTTTCCGCCGCGACCTGGGCGATGTTCTTGAAGGTTACAGGGAAGTGCTCAGGAGGCTTCAGAATGCCTAAGGACGATTCGTCATATACGGCCTCCAATACCGGCATCTACGAAAATCCGTTATGCAAAAGATACGCAAGCGCGGAAATGCAGCGGATTTTTTCAGATGACTTTAAGTTTTCAACATGGCGCGAACTGTGGATCGCGCTTGCCGAGAGCCAGAAAGAACTGGGGCTTAATATCAGCGATGAGCAGATCGATGAGATGAAATCATATGAGCGTAATATTAATTATGCGGACGCCGCAAGATACGAGTCTGAGATCAGGCATGATGTTATGGCGCATATTAAAGCTTACGGCGATCAATGCCAAAAGGCTAAACCGATTATTCATCTTGGCGCTACTTCCTGCTATGTAGGGGATAATACCGATATTATTGTTCAGCGCACCGCGATGCTTCGCATAAAGCGCCTTCTTGTTACCGCCATTGACAAACTTTACCGTTTCGCTGATAAATACAAATCCTTGCCGTGTCTCGCGTACACTCATTTTCAGGCGGCGCAGCCGACGACGATAGGAAAGCGCGCTTCTTTATGGATGCAGGATCTGCTTTTCGATCTTGAACAGCTTGACTTCACTCTTAATAATTTAAAACTGCTCGGATGTAAAGGCACTACAGGCACCTGCGCAAGCTTTCTCTCTTTGTTTGACGATGACCATGAAAAAGTAAAAACTCTGGAAAAAAAGATCGCCAAAAAAATGAGGTTTAACAAAGTTTACGATGTATGCGGACAGACATATTCGCGTAAAGTCGATTATTACTCGCTGTCTGTTCTTTCCGGTATCGCGCAGAGCGCGTATAAATTTTCCAACGACATCCGTCTGTTGTCGCATCTTAAAGAAATTGATGAGCCTTTTGAAGCAGGGCAGGTCGGCTCAAGCGCGATGGCCTACAAACAAAATCCGATGAGAAGCGAGCGCATCGCGTCTCTCGCGCGTTATGTGACAGTAAATACGCTCAATCCCGCGCTGACCGCAAGCGCGCAGTGGCTTGAACGCACTCTGGACGATTCAGCGAATAAACGAATCGCTGTTCCCGAAGCGTTCCTCGCCATTGACGCGATTCTCATGCTGATAATCAATATCGCAGGCGGAATTACCGTTTACCCAAAAACGATAAAAAAGCGGCTTGATGAGGAACTTCCGTTTATGGCTACTGAAAATATTCTGATGCACTGCGTAAAAAAAGGAGGCGACAGGCAAACGCTGCACGAGAAGATTCGTCTCCATTCAATTGAAGCCGCGAAAAAAATAAAACAGGACGGCGATGAAAATGATTTGCTCGGGCGCATCGCGAAAGACGCGTCTTTCGGCGTTACTCTGGATGAATTAAATGATCTCTTGCGCGCCGAGCGGTTTACAGGCAGGGCGAAAGAACAAACTGAGGAATTTTTAAGCGATGTCAGGAAGATCCTTGATACAAATAAAGAACTTATGGGCGTGGATGTAAGGATAACGGTGTAAGGCATTTTCTATAAACGCGTATAACGGATGTTCCCTATTAAGCGGTAAGATGAGCGCCTTTTTTTATTTTATTATGGAGGATAGTATGCTTACAGCAATTGTCGGTATTAACTGGGGTGATGAAGGCAAAGGCCGCATGGTCGATTTGCTGTCTGAAGGCTACGACATTATTTGCCGTTATCAGGGAGGCAACAATGCCGGGCACACTGTTGTAAACGATAAGGGAAAATTTATTTTAAATCTTCTGCCGTCCGGTATTCTGCGGGATAATACTGCCAATGTTATGGGAAACGGAATGGTAATTGATCTAGAGCATCTGTGCGGCGAGATAGAAAAATTAAAAGAGAAAGGCATAACTGTCACGCCTGTAAATTTAAAGATCAGCGATAAAGCTTTTATATGTTTGCCGTTTCATAAACAGCAGGACATACTTGAAGAAGAGCGGCTGGGCGATCTTAAATACGGATCGACTAAACGCGGCATCGCGCCTGTGTACGGCGATAAGTATATGAAAAAGGGGCTGCGTCTTCTTGACCTTTTGTCGCCCGAAACACTTGAGAGCAAACTTGCTAATATTATTTCATGGAAAAACCTAACCTTAAAAAGTTACGGAGGAGATAATTTAGAAAACTCCGTTATTTTATCCTGGCTGCGCGAATACGGAAATAAACTTGCTCCTTTTATTACGGATATAACCGAATATTTAAACGAGTCCCTCGGCGCGGGCAAAAAAGTTTTATTCGAAGCTCAGCTGGGCGCGTTACGCGATATTGACTACGGTATTTATCCTTACACAACATCCTCGCAGACTCTCGCGGCCTACGCGCCTGTTGGAGCGGGTATTCCGGGGAAAAAAATTGATAAAGTAATCGGAGTCATGAAAGCGTATTCAAGCTGCGTGGGAGAAGGACCGTTTGCAGTTGAAATGTCCGGCGATGAAGCATCCGCCCTGCGCGAAGCAGGCGCGGAATACGGCGCCGCGACAGGCCGTCCGCGCAGAGTAGGCGCTTTTGATGTACCCGCCAGTAAGTACGGGGTTATGACGCAGGGCGCAGATGAGATAGCCCTTACAAAGCTTGACGTGCTCTCATATCTGGATAAGATTCCGGTCTGCGCCGCCTACGAGGTTGACGGAATTAACTGCAATCAATTTCCTTCCGGAGACAGGCTTACAAAAGCAAAACCAGTTTTTGAATATCTGGACGGTTTTAAAACCGATATTTCAAAATGCCGGAAAACTAAAGACTTGCCTGCCGCAGCTGTTAATTATATTCGTTTTTTGGAAAAAGCCGTTAACTGTCCAATCCGTTATGTGTCAGTCGGCGCAGGCCGCGATGAATACCTTGAAATGAAAAGTTAAGAATGAGGAAATAAATGAAAAGAGTTTATGTGAATGAAAAGTGGTGCCTCGGCTGTCATTTATGCGAGTACTACTGCGCTTTCGCCGGTACGAACGAAAAAGACATGGCCCGCGCTCTGAAAGATATTAAAATAAGGCCGAAAATTAAAATCGAGGAAAAAGACGGAGTCAGTTTCGCGGTTTCATGCCGCCATTGCAGTGAACCGCTGTGCGTTAAAGGCTGTATCACCGGAGCGCTTACAATCTCAGACGGAGTGATTACAATAAATCATGACAGGTGCGTTAGCTGCTACACCTGCATTTTAAGCTGTCCTTACGGCGCGGTTTCTCCTTCCGCGGACGGCGCGGTTGAAAAATGCGAGTTATGCGTAAAATCACGCCTGACTGAAAACAGCGATCAGGTTCCCTCCTGCGTAAAGGGCTGTCCCAACGGCGCTATTGTTTTTGAAGACAGAGGTTAGCATGAAGTATGTAATAATAGGCAATTCAGCGGCTGGCATAGGCGCGGTTGAAGGAATCCGGCAGATTGACAAGCACGGAGAAATCACCGTAATCACTAACGAAATCCATCATACATATTCACGTCCTTTAATTTCATATCTGCTGCTTGGAAAAGTCACGGAAGAAAAAATGAAATACCGCGGCGAAAATTTTTATGCTGATAATAATGTCAAACTGATAAGCGGCGTAAATGTAACAAAAATTGACGCGGACAAAAAACAAGCTGTTCTTTCAAACGGAGACAATGTTCCTTATGACAAACTTCTTGTCGCGTCAGGTTCCACTCCTTTTGTGCCGTCCTTTGAAGGACTTGAGACTGTAAAAAACAAAGTAACATTTATGAGTCTTGATGACGCGCGAAAACTGGATGAACTGCTTACTAATATAAAAGACGCAAAAGCGCTGATAATCGGAGCCGGTTTGATCGGGCTTAAGTGCGCGGAAGGAATTATTAAAAGAGTTTCTAAAATAACGATTGTCGATCTCGCTCCCAGAATTCTGTCCAGTATTCTTGATGAAGAGGGGGTAGCTATTGTACAGAATTATATTGAGAAACAGGGGCTTGAGTTTAAACTCGCAAGCAGCGTTAAAAATTTTGACGGAGACTCTGCGGTTTTTGAAAACGGAGAGACTGTCAGCTTTGATATTCTTGTCCTTGCTGTCGGAGTGCGCCCGAACACTTCGCTTTTAAAAGACATCGCGTCTGTCGATCGCGGCATTATCGTAAACGGCAAGTCAGAAACATCCGCGCGGGATATATACGCCGCTGGGGACTGCACTCAAACTCTTGATGTATCAAGCGGTCAGAGTAAAATTATGGCGCTGCTTCCTAACGCTTATATGCAGGGCGAGTGCGCCGGGATTAATATGGCGGCGTCATTGCAATCTGTGAATGAAAAAACATTCGATAAGGCAATTCCCATGAACGCGATTGGATTTTTCGGTCTTCATATGATAACAGCTGGAAATTACACAGGCGGCGTTTATTCAGAGACTGGAGATCAAAGGTCTGGGATCAGCGGACAAGTTAGTTATAAAAAATTGTTTTTCAGTGATAATAAACTAAACGGTTATATATTAATCGGTGATATTGAGAAAGCCGGGATTTACACAAGTTTGATTCGGGAACGCACGCCGCTTGATTCAATCGACTTTGCTTTGGTTTGTAAAAAACCCGGTCTTATGGCTTTCACAAAAGAAGAAAGAAAGGCGAAACTTGGAGGACAGGTATCATGAGTATATTGGCTAAGAATCTTCATTTTAAAGATATCAATGAGCGGATTAAAAAAGCCGGCTCTTTTGTTCATATCGAAGACTGTTTCGGACAGAGATTTATCGGCAGCGCTTTAAGCGGAAAGACGCTTACAATAAACGGAACGCCGGGTAATGCGCTTGGCTGTTATCTTGACGGCGCTGTTATAGAAGTGCACGGCAACGCGCAGGACGCAACAGGCGACACAATGAACGACGGAAAAATTATTATTCACGGAAACGCGGGAGACGCTCTGGGTTACGCGATGCGCGGCGGAAGTATTTTTGTAAAAGGAAACACCGGATACAGAACCGGTATTCACATGAAGGAATATTGTTCAGCGGAGCTGAATCTGGAGAAAAAACCTGTTATAGTGATCGGCGGCAAAGCGGGTAGTTTTCTGGGCGAATATCTTGCAGGCGGGCTTATCATTGTATTGGATATCAACGCACAGAAAGAAACGCAGGCGCCGGTCGGTAATTTTACAGGAACTGGAATGCATGGCGGAAAAATATTTATAAGAACGAAAAATGAACTTGCCGCACTCCCGGCTCAGGTAGCGGCAGAAACCGCAAGTAAAGAAGACTTGCGGGAAATTGAACCTTATGTAAACGAGTTTGCAGGTTACTTTAACATGGATGGCTCTTCTCTTTTACAGGATCAATTTTTTGTTTTACGGCCTAACGCTAAAAATCCATACACTCAATTGTATACTGCGAATTAACCGTAATTTTTTTAGGAGTTATTATGAGCAAAGTGTCGCCGTCCATTTTTTTATGCCTAAACCTATGCCTGACGCGCCATGCAACGGGATGCATATCAACCTTTTTATATCTGTATCAGAACGGAAAAAATATTTTTGCATATATTAAGCTTGCGTAAAGAAGGCGGTTTTTAATGGACAGCGATACTGCGCTTATAGTAACAGGTTCGGAAAAAAACATCGCTTTTTTTTCTGAATGTCTGACTATTGCGTCCATTAAAAATATTACCGTCCTTGCCAGCGCGGGGGAAGCGCGGCGGACGCTTTTGGAAAAAGAATTTGATATTATTATCATCGACGCGCCTCTTACAGATGAATCAGGAGAAAGCCTGGCCCGCCATATAGCGGTTAAAGGCATATCGCAGGCGATTCTTGCGGTTAACAGCGAACATTTTCACGCAGTATCAGATGTATGCCACAAAGACGGCGTTCTTGTAATTTCAAAGCCGGTTGAAAAAAATTTTTTCTGTTCCGCAATATCGCTTGCAAAATCTGTCAGCTTTAAACTAAAACGTATGCAGGATGAAAACGCGAAGCTGAAACAAAAAATCGAAGATATCCGCATAATCGACAAAGCAAAATGCATACTTATATCTTATTTGAATCTGACAGAACAGGAATCTCACCGTTTTATAGAAAAACAGGCGATGGATTTACGATCTACAAAAAGAACAATCGCAGAGGAGATTTTAAAGACTTATGCAAACTGATAAATTAAAAGAAGAATGTGCGGTGTTCGGCGTGAGCCTTACAACCGAAGAGGCTGTAGGCATTACTTATAACGGACTGCTTTCTTTGCAGCACCGGGGGCAGGAAGGCGCCGGTATCGCTGTCGCGAATAACCGCAGTATTGTCTGCCGTAAAGATGAAGGACTTGTCAGTGAAGTGTTTTCAGGCGGAGAGCTTGAGCGCCTTCCGAAAGGTAAAGCCGCGGTCGGGCATACGCGTTATTCGACAACAGGACACAGCTCAAAAGAAAATGCGGGGCCGTTTGTCACAGAGTATCTGACAGGCAGAATCGCCACCGCGCATAACGGCAACATCACAAACGCTAAAGAGATTCGAAGCGAACTTACGAACCTTGGCATAAACTTTAACGCGACAAGCGACAGTGAAGTTGTCTCTTCGTTAATTGCCTACTGCATAACAAAAGAACAAAGTTCTCTTCAGGGTGCAGCGCGCGCCGCAGGGTTGCTTAGAGGCGCGTTCTCTCTTGTTATTGTAACCAGCAAAAATAAATTGATAGCGGTGCGCGACCCCAATGGTTTTCGTCCGCTTTGCATAGGCAGAAATGACACGGGCTGCGCAGTCGCTTCTGAAAGCTGCGCGCTTGAAACCTGCGGCTTTGAATTTGTGCGCGATGTTCAGCCCGGCGAAGTAGTAATGATTGAAAACGGAGAAATTACGGAACAAAGAATAATTAATAAACAAAGAACAGAAAATAATGAGACGCGAGAAGAGGACAGCGGTTTAGGGCTTTGTATTTTTGAGTATGTCTATTTCGCCCGCCCTGATTCTGTTATTGACGGCTTAAGCGTTTACGCGGCGCGTTATAATATGGGTATTGCGCTGGCATGGGAATTTCCTGTAGACGCGGACGCTGTCTGCGGCGTACCGGACTCCGGGCTTGACGCGGCATACGGCTACAGCGCAGCAAGCGGTATTCCGCTTGTTTCAGGGTTTGTTAAAAACAGATATATCGGCCGCAGTTTTATCTATCCGACGCAGAGTAAGCGCGACAATGCGGTAAGGTTAAAACTAAATCCTTTAGCCGCGAATATCCGCGGAAAAAAGATCGTTCTTGTCGATGATTCGATTGTGCGAGGAACAACAAGCGAAAAGATTATCAGGAGTCTTAAAAACGCCGGCGCGAAAGAAGTTCACATGCGCGTTTCTTCGCCGCCTTTCCGCCATACATGCCATTACGGCACTGATATCGACAGCGAAGAAAATTTAATCGCGAACAACATGAACCTTGATGAAATTTGCCGCAAAATCGGCGCGGACAGTCTTGGTTATATAAGTATAGACGCTCTTAAAGACTCCTGCGGAAAATGCGCGTTGTCATTTTGCACAGCGTGTTTTACCGGGAATTTAAATGAGCGCTTTGAGAAGAAAAATGTTTTTGAATGATTTGACTATATCGCGCCTGCATATGTAAAGTTTTTAATTTTATTTAAAATTTTATTGACATTATTTTTTTTCTAAGTTAGAATATTGGTAGTTGTTAAATTAATAAATCTTATTTTATAAGGAGGATAAATTATGTGTGTAAAAGAAATACTCATTAATGCCGCATGCTGCGAATTTTATTTATGCGGATATTCCTCCTTTGTCTTTTTATAGAAAAATCAGGAATCTCCCAATCATCAAATAACACATGCGGTATCTCTAATCTGCGTTTTATGAAGAAATTTATTCAGGAGAATAGCATGTTAATTGATTTAAAGGATTATGGTTTTACGGGCGCGGATATCCTTGCCGCGCAGGAAATAATTAAAGGAAAAAATCAGCAAGGGTTCATTCCCGCCAGAATTATCGAATCGCGCAGGGAACGGTACAGGGTTATTTGCGAATACGGCGAAGTTCCCGCTGAAATAAAAGGAAGTTTTTTTCATAATCTTGAAGAAGAAGATCCTTTTGATTCTAAAAAACAAAACGAAGATGCGCTCATGCAGTTCAGGGAGCCTTCGGCTTTTCCTGTTGTAGGCGATTTTGTCGTTATGCGCTACAATGAATACGGCTCCTCATTGATCGATACTGTTCTAAAAAGAAGATCGCGGTTTTCAAGAGTTGATTTTCTCGGGCATGAGGAAGGCTATGTGAAAAATGTAAAAGAGCAGGTAAACTCCGCGAATTTTGATTATGTGTTCATAATGTCTTCTTTGAACTTTGATTTAAATTTAAACCGTCTTGCAAGATATTTAACCGCTGTCTTACAGAGCGGAGGTTTTCCTGTTTTTGTTTTAACAAAGTCCGACCTTATTGAAGATCCGAATACGCAGGCAGCGGAAGTCAGAAAAATCGCGAGAGAAGTTCCTGTTATCGCAGTCAGCAGCAGAACAGGCCGCGGAATTGAAGATTTAATGCCGTTTCTTGAACCTGCAAAAACTGCTGTTTTTCTCGGCTCTTCAGGAGTCGGCAAATCTTCGCTTCTTAATTATCTTGCGGGACAGGAATTGATGGAAGTAAAAACAATCCGCGAAGATGATAGCAAGGGACGCCACACGACAACTTTCCGTCAGCTGTTTCGTCTTCCTTCCGGGGCGCTTGTAATTGATACTCCCGGCATGCGCGAAATGGGTCTTTGGGATTCACAGGAAGGCATCAGCCTTGCTTTCGCGGAAGTAGAGGAGCTTTTTTTAAAGTGCCGTTTTAGCGATTGTACTCACCAAAGCGAGCCGGGCTGCGCTGTTCTTGCCGCGCTGGAAGACGGAAGCCTCTCTCCTTCACAATGGAAAACATATCTTGCTCAAAGCAGGGAAAACGCTTTTGTAATAAGCCGTTCAGCTTATTTGAAAAAGAAACAGGAGTTTCATAAAAACATTGCCCAATACAGCCGCGCCAGAAAGAAAAAGGATAATTCATTCGGTGAATAAAAATGATTAACATGGAATCTTAATATTTTTATTATTTACATGTATAATTATATTTAAAAGGTGTAACTGTGAAAAAACTAATTATAATCATTGCCGCGGTTTTATTTTTATTTACGGCATGTAAAAAAGAAAATCCTCCCGAAGCCGGTTCTTTGGAAGAACTATTGTCTCTTATGACTCTGGAGGAAAAAATCGGCCAGATGACGCAGGCTGAACGCGCTGATATCCGCGCCGGCGATATTTCAAGATATGCGTTAGGCTCCGTATTAAGCGGCGGAGGTTCAGCGCCAGCGCAGAATACATCAGGCGGCTGGTATAGAATGGTTAACGGTTTTGTTGTTGAATCGCAGCAGTCAAGGCTTCGAATTCCTGTTATTTACGGAATTGACGCAGTGCACGGACATAACAATGTTCTTAACGCTGTAATCTTTCCGCACAATATCGCGTTAGGCGCAATTGCCGCAGGCAGTTTGGAAAAAGGCATGCAGGCAGCGTATACCGCGGGTTACATTACCGCGCAGGAAATGATCGCGACAGGGATACGCTGGACATTCGCGCCGGTGCTCGGAGCGGCAGACGATGTCCGCTGGGGACGAACTTATGAATGTTACAGCGAAAATGTCGATATTGTTACAGCTGTGGGTGTAAGCGCGGTTAAAGGTCTGCAGGAAGGCGGCGTTTCAGCATGTATAAAACATTTTATCGGGGAAGGACAGGCAATAAACGGACGTAATCAGGGAAATACTGTCTTGGATCGAGCCGGTCTTGAGCGCATCCTTCCTCCGTACCGCGCCGCGATTGAAGCCGGAGCAATGTCATTGATGATTTCGTTTTCAAGCGTTAACGGAATAAAAATGCATGAGCACAAGGAATTGATTACAGGTCTTTTAAAAGAAGATATGGGCTTTAAAGGCATGGTGATTTCTGACTGGGACGCCCTGCGCCAATTATCAGGATATACTTACAAAGAGCAGATCGCAAACGCGGTTAACGCCGGCATTGATATGGTGATGGCGACTAACGGCCGCAACAGCTGGGAAAATTTTATCAGATTGCTGACTGAACTTGTTAAAGAGGAAACTGTTCCAATGTCGCGCATTGACGACGCGGTTTTACGCATTCTTAGGTTTAAACAAAGCGCAGGAATTCTTGACACTCCTTCAACAGGAAAATCAGGCGAAGTCGGCACAGACGCGAACAGGGCGCAGGCTCGTAACATAGCCGCGGATTCGATTGTACTTCTTCGCAATGAAAATAATATAATCGCGAATCTGCCCTCTTATAAAAATATTCTTGTAGCGGGACAGGGAGCGAATGATATCGGAATGCAGTGCGGCGGCTGGACAATCACCTGGCAGGGCCTGCACGGCAGAACTACAGAAGGTACGACAATCTTAGAAGGCATACAGGAAGCAGTTAAAGGAAACGCAAATGTCACATATGACGCGGAAGGAAAAACAGAGGGGAACTTTGATGTTGTAATCGCAGTTATCGGAGAAGATCCTTACGCTGAATCAGACGGCGATCGAACAGATAATATCAATATAAGAAGAAGAGACATTGATATGCTGCGGAGTGTTTACGGTTACGAATGTCCTGTGATTGTGATTATGCTGTCAGGGCGTCCCATGACAATCGGCAATGAATATGAGAACTGGGACGCTTTTATCGCAGCATGGCTTCCGGGAACCGAAGGCGGCGGTATCGCTGATGTATTGTTCGGTGATCGTGATTTTACAGGGCGCACTTCGTATACATGGCGGAAGTCAATCGGCGGTGAAATTTTATATCCTTACGGATTCGGATTGACAAAATGAAAATCAGAATAATGACCTTGGACGATTACGAAAAAGTTTATTCTCTTTGGCTCAGTACGCCGAACATGGGGCTTAATAATCTTGACGATTCAAAAGAAGGAATAGGCAGATATCTTAAAAGAAATCCCAATACATGTTTTGTCGCCGAGAAAGAAGGAAATATCATCGGCGTTATTTTAGCCGGACATGACGGCAGAAGAGGTTTTATCCATCATACCGCTGTTTCTGTAAATGAACAAAAAACGGGGGCAGGCTCAGCTCTTGTAGAGGCCGCGGTATCCGCGCTTAAAAACGAAGGTATATGTAAAGCAATACTTGTTGTATTTAAAAAGAACGAAAAAGGAAATAAGTTCTGGGAAAAAATTGGTTTTACCACCAGAGAAGATTTGGTTTACAGGGATAAAGCGTTAGTTGAAATAATCAGGATTGACACGTAGTGGTTTGTTTTTACAGTAAACCGCGTAATTAAAATCTTATAACCCGCAATTGTTATAACTATCTTCGGGAGGTCTTCATATTGTTTAACGCATTAAATGACATTCGCCAATTATGAAAGAATAAAATTTAAAAACTATAATGCGGCGGCTATTCGTTCCCGTACTATTTCATTTATAATTTGATCCGGAGTTTTATGATCTGATAATGCTTTAGTCATCAAGTAATCAGCGCAAAAATCATCTATAGCTACTAACTTAAATGACTTTTTCGCAAAACCACCATTTTTACTAGTATCTACCCGAGGCGGGTTTTTTGTGTAATATTCATCTAAAGCGTCGGCTTCTTCATCAGTCATTGTCTTCATAATTTTCTCCTAATTATATAGTAATGTAATAAAAACATCCCTTAAAGGCATTGCATGAAATACATGCACTTTGCCGTCATCTAATTCATTATACATTATCTCAAGTGGATTTCCATTTGTGTTGAAACCTACAAGTCGCTTCTCCTCATCGTCCTCATCAGGAAGGTCGTATAATGCGGTAGTAAAAGCCCATTTGATGTCTGCTTCTGTAACATCATGCTTAAAAGCAGATGGTCTACAAACTATATCAGGAAGCATAATTTAATATAACCTGTACAGATTATAACTACAAGAGGAACGGTCGTATTCCCTTTGTAAATGAGTGTTTATTCACAAATACACGCTTTTCTTGAGGAATTCGGCTTAGCTTTTCCGTGTATTTGGAATGCTTTTCTTCGGATTTTTCATGATAAGTGAAGTGTTTTTTTCGTTTTATTTTTAGTTTTTCAAGAGCGTAGAATACAGCCTGCTCAGTACACTTGAATATTTTTGCCAATTCATATAGATATATCAGGATTATCTTTTACAGCTTGCCTTAATATATCTTTGTCTATCTTTCTTTTGCGTTCACGAAATACTTTTTCTCCGGAATATCCATTTTCAAGTTTTTCTTTATACAGATAATATGTTTCAGGCGGTATTTTAAACACTGTTTTTTATTCCGTAAAGGTATTTCCTTCATCTCCATAGGCAACTGCGTACCGAATAAAATCTATACTATACATATTTTATTTATCGCTTTTTCATTCAAATATTTAAATTTATTCACTATAATATTAAACAATAAGCAATTACTATTTTTTATTCTTGTTTTATTCCAAACAACTGTAATGCTAAATTTCTGGCATCACTAGAATCTCCTGCATCTGAGGGATTATAAACTCCGTTTGTTTTAATTTCAATTAAATTATAACCGCTGTCCTGTACTATATCAGGATAATCAACAGTATCGATTGTTATTACTCTACGATCACCTGATGATACAGATTCGGTATGTGTTAAAATACCGTTTATATAAAATTCAATTTTTGATGGAATTATTTGAGAAGTTGGGATATTAAATATTGTTGGTGCTAAATCAAAATTTAGAATTGAAGAAATATTTAGATGGTTTTGTTTTAAATATATTTTTACATCAGGCTCTATCCAGCAAAACGCTGCTTGAGTTCCATATTGTTCTCTTCCGAATACACCAACATTAGGTATATTATTTGCTTCTGAGTTTGTTAAATCAAAGTCATAAAATGATAATAAGTCTAAAATTGATAATTTGTAATTATCAAGATAAAGAGGCGCTTCTTTTAATCCGATATAATAATCATCAATTTTATACAGATTCAGGTAATCAAGCATTGTTGATGATGGTTGAGAATTAAATAAATAAATTGTATCTGTTTGTGCATCTCCATGGATTATTCCATTTCGTTCATTCTGCTTATTTTGCTCAATTACAGAATTATTTTTTCTGGCGAGATACGAATCATTAATTGTTAAATTATTTTTACCTACCCTATCTAAAATTGACCATTGTTTTTGCATATCATTCCAGGGAATGTCGTAAAGCCAGAATATATGATTAAAATTTTCACTTAAATCATTCCATACAGGAGATACTATTCTGCTATTCCATTGTTTTGATGCTTTGTAATTATTTCCTTTGTTTATCATCCATTCTTTTAAATCGTAATATTGTAATAATAATAAAAATAATAAAGCAAATATTGCAGGTTTCTTATTTAAAATTTTATTTATAGAATAAAAAACAACCGTAAATAATATATACATTACAGCCCAACTAAATCGGCCTGTAGCTCGAAATATATTCCAGATATTATCTAATGAACCAAGTGTATATTGAAATAAAATTTTAGAATTCCATGTTATTACGGGTGAGACTGCAAAAATAGTAAAAGATAATACACATAAAAAACCAACAATTAATATTTTTTGTTTGTTTTTATTGTTCAATAGTAATTTATATTTATTGATGTTATTAAAAGAAGATATAATAAGAAAGAATATACTCAATAATATTCCAAAACCAAGATATGCAAATCCTTCATATTGACCATCAGTAGCTTGATTTAAATTTTTTAGGAATTTTGATGATCCTTGAGGATTAAATAAAGTGTTTAAATTAGAACTAAAATACCCTAATCCCCCACCTTCTTTATCTGCATTTGAATAAAACGCCCCAAGAATATACATTGTCATCAGTAAAAAAACAAGTGATACGCCTATACTTATTATTATATGTTTTACCATTTTATTTTGTAAGTAAAAATTAAGAAAATAGAAAATCATAAAAATAAATACCATAGGAACAAAATATAGATGTAAATTAACAGCAAGTATATACAAACCGCTCCAAATTAAACAATTAATTATTAAAGAATATTTTCGAACATGTTGCTCATTTTTTGATTCAATAATGTTATTAATACAGACGTAAATACAAAGAAGCAGAATAAAATGCCCAGCCAATGATGTATGTCCGTATATACGCTGCATCATTGTTGTTGAGAGTATAAAGAAAATTGAAGCAATTATTGAATATAAAGTATTTTTTGTTAATTTTTTTAAAATTAATCCGCCAAGCGCGCCTTGCAAAAAATAAACGATTAAACCAAATAAACCAAAATATTGGAAGTTTTGCGGTAAAAACGGAGAAAGTAATTTAAAAATTATTGCAAAAGCCGGAATTGAGTCAGTATATATAATTGATTCCTTGAAGGGGTGAACAATATTATCCATTAGCCCCAAAGGAAAATACCATGGTGAATTCCTGAATAAAACCCAGCCTGTATAATGCTGTGATAAGTCACCTCCCGACATTAGCCAGTCAGTATATGTAAAATCAAGAACTAAAACACCAAAAGTTCTAATAAAAAAGAATCCGCCTAAAATTCCGCAAAATAGAAATATAAAAATATTTGTATAATAAAATTTTACAATAATTTTACATATTTTATCAAAGGTTTTTTTTACATTATTTACTATTATTAAATAGAATTGATTCCAAACAGTCTCTTTATTTATTAATACAAAAACTTTTATTCCAAATAGTATTATAAAAATTATAATAAATAAAATAGCGGAATTTAATAAAAACGGCATCCATTTATCATGATTAAGTTCTCTGTGGAATACTATGTTTTCAACTGATTTAATTATAATTAAACGTATATTTGGAATGAGTATTAGACAACATAATATAATACCAGTAATTAAAATCAAAGATATAATCTTTGAACCCAATGAAATATTGCTAAAAAATTCGCCTAATTTTGATTTTTTCATTTTATTATTGCTTCCTGCTTTTAAACACTATTAATCTCTGTCCAAGATAATTTAAAACAGTAAACAAACACATACCTGTAAAAAGCGAAATATTTTCGCGAATATTTACAGAAAAATCTTTTAAAACAAAATTCATAATAGGTTTTGATATTCCATAAGCAATTAAATATGAAAAAACGATTGTTAGTATAAAAGCTATTATCATAAATACAGACCAATCTTTAATAGCAAATGTAAAATATTTATTTAAGAAAAAACTTAATACACTTGTAAAAATATAATTACAAGCAGAAGAAACCCAATAATTAAAATGCGCTAAATTAAACAATAAAAACATTATCGTAGATCCAATAATGGTATTTATTATTCCAACTAATATAAATTTTATAAACATTTTATCAAAAAATAATTGAAACACTATTTTGCTTCCTTAATAATGTAATGAGGGCGGTTTTTTACTTCTGTATAAATTTTTGCTACATATTGACCCAAAATTCCTACGGTAAACAGTTGAATCCCGGAACAGAAAAGAATAATACACACTGTTGAAGCCCATCCGTCTACAGGATCACCCCATACAATTCGTCTAATAAATAAGAATACAATTATCGCGATAGAAGCCAAAAAAATTAAAATACCCATTAATGACGCTATAGCTAAAGGTTTTGAAGAAAATGCGGTTATTCCATCTAATGAATAAAGAAGCAGTTTCCAAAAAGACCATTTTGTTTTCCCTGATAATCTTTCAATATTTTTATATTCAAACCATTTTATTTTAAAACCAACCCATGGAAATATACCTTTAGAAAATCTATTTTTTTCCTGTAACAACAAAATTGCTTCTAAATAATTTTTATTCATTAAACGAAAATCTCTTGCGCCGTCAACTATCTCTATATCTGTAATTTTTTTCATTAGTGTATAAAAGCATTTAGCAAAGAAAGAACGAATCGGAGGTTCTCCGATACGGTTAACACGTCTTGTACCGGCACAATCATATTCGCCTGTAATAACAACTTTAAGCATTTCAGGAATAAGAGAAGGCGGATCTTGTCCGTCTACATCTATTGTTGCAATGTAATTACCTTTTGCTGTTTGTAATCCTGCTATGAGCGCAGCTTCCTTTCCAAAATTACGAGAAAATGAGATATAGTAAATGTTCATGTTTAATTTTTTAACTCTTGTATTTTTCCCAATGTTTTATCTTTTGAGCCGTCATCAATGAAAATAATTTCGTAAGAAATTTTTAATGCTTCACAGATATTATATGCCTCATTATAAAAATCCATTATTGTTGTTTCTTCGTTAAAGCAAGGAACGATTATTGAAAGAAATATGTTTGACATTAAAACCTCAAAATATTCATTAAATATGGCGAATTCACCATATTATTTTAATATTATATGTCTAATAGGATTATTGTCAAGTATATAATAGGCTAAAAAGACTATAATTTAGCTGATTATGGGATTTAAAGAGAATTTAAGAGCTGAAATAGCTTATTCTGGTATTTTAGTGAAAGAGTTATCAAATATGTCTGGTGTAAACATACATACTTTGAATAATTACTTAAGTAAGAAAGGACAATTGCCTTCTGTTGAAACTGGCGTAAAAATTGCTCGAGCTCTTGGTGTAACTGCCGAATACTTGGTATTTGGTGAGGAGGATGAACGTGATAACGACAGAGCAAACAGCGAAATTAAATCAATGATAAATATTGTAAAAAAACTTAATGATGGAAAAAGGAAATTTGCATTGGAGATGATGAAATTGCTTACTGGAACATTTTGAATGTTACATGTTACACAAATTATTTTAGCCCGTATTTCACATAACTACTTATATTTGAAATTCGCCTAGCCTACAAATTATAAAAAGCGAATGTCGCATTAGTACAGACAGACATTTAAAGTGAACAAAAGAATCGCCTAACTTGCAAAATATGAATATATAACGACATATATTTAATTTTTTCTATGTCATTTCAGGTTATAACACTGTTTTTCTTAAAGCATCTTCAATAATTTCATTGCGGACTTTAGCAACCGCGTTAGGGTGAATCGCGGATATCGGCTCTCCGTTAGCGTTTGCGCCGGTAATTACAGAAACATGATCGACTGGGTAGTGACAGAGAGTTTCTGTAAACGGTTTAAATATATTGTCAAAGTTTTCGATAAGCCACGCGGTTTTTCCCTTGCCTGCTTCTTTTATTGTTTTTAAAGTGACTTCAAGCTGTTCTGTTTCAGCTCTTGCGACTTCAAACCATGAAGCGACTTCCGCTTTTGCGTCAAGCACCGCTTTTTCCTTAAGAGCCTGCGCCGGCGTTATAATTTCCGCCCTGTAGCGGTTGCGAAGGAGTTCAATTTTTTGCTTCTCCGCTTCAATTTCCGCTGTTACTCCTGTTACTCTCGCTTTTGCGTCGGCGGATACCTGTTCCACTCCGATGCTGCGGCGCTGCGCTTCCTGAGCGAGCGAGACTCTCACCTGCGCTTTAAGACGGTCAAGTTCATTTCGCAGATTTTTCACTTCTGTTTCCGCGCGCCGGCCTTCAGCCTGTTCCGCAGCGGACGCCTTTGCTTCCGCCTGCGCTTCCCTTGCGCGGGTTTCCGCGTTTGCGGATTGAATACGCTTTAAAAGCGCAATGTATAAATCCGGCTCTTCCACTCCGGGAAGCCTGTGATCGTCCACATCGGCAATGTTCATAGTAGTTATTTGAAGGCCGATGTTTTCAAGGTCTGCCTTGCACACATTTATCATTTTGGAAACAAGCGCGTCCTTGTCTTTCATTACCTGTTCCGGAGTTACGCTTGCGATTGAGTCTCTCAGGTGCCCTTCGATAATGTCCCCCGCGATTTTCGCGAGCTCCTTTCTGTTGGACGCAAGATTGAGTATGCGCGTAACGGCATAGGAGCGTCCCGCTTCGTTGCCTGCAATCGCGAAAGATACGGTGGCTTTTACGTTAAGAGGAACAATTCCGGCGGCGATTGCTGATTCCACCACGACTTCTATAGTTATGGGAGTAAGATCAAATTTACTGAACTTCTGAAAAAGAGGGATGACAAACGCGCGCCCTCCTGAAAATGTTTTAAACCCTTTATGGCGTCCTGAGCCTGTGATTACTCCAAGCTCGTTTCCGCCGACGATTTTCATGTTGGTAATTAACTGTATAAGGATTGTGACTCCTACAAGAGAACCCAGAACTATCGCAAAAAAAATCATTGGTTTTCTCCTTTGGAAACAGGCGATTCCGATATAAAGGATTTTATATCCACCGCGAAAGTATCGGTGAAAGTTTTTAAAAAATCCGCGAAAGCGCGCGGCCCGCGGTTAACAGCTCCTGAGAATCCTTCTTCGTCGTTCATAATTACAAAACTGTCAACATTAGTATCCCTGGATGCTTCCATGTATGTTTTATAAATTGAAGGCAGTTTCTCCTGAAGAAATAAAACCGCCTTAGCGTCATCTCCGTACTTAGAAATTAAATCCGCTTTGCCTTTTAGGATTGCGTTACGTGAAGCGCGCTTGATTGAGACAGCTTCCTGATCGCCGCTTGCCGTGATCCTCGCTTTTTCTTCCAGAGCCTGCGCTTTCAGCGTAAGGGCTGTCTGGTTTTTTAATTTTTGAAGCTCAACAAGTATTTTTTGCACAGCGGCTTCGCCCGAGTTCGCAGCCTGCGCGATTGACTGATCCGCGGTAAAGGTCGCTTCTTTTATCAATCCTTCGGACTCACGGCGGTATACTTCGAGTTCCTGCCTTACCGCGATGATTGCCTCATCCGCCTTGTTTTTCGCGACTTCAATGCGGCGGCGCGCGTCGCTTTCCGCCTGCTCGGCGATTGCGCGTAACCGTGATTCTTCAATTTCAACTTCCTGCCTTTTTTCTGCGAGCGTTTTCTGCGCAAGGTTCGCGATATAATTTGATGTATCCCAAATTTTCTGAAGAGAAACTGAAACTACCTTCATTCCGAATGACCGAAGATCCGCGTTAATATCTGAGAATAATTCAGCGCGGAAATGAGCGCGCTCTCCTGTGGTGTTGTCATCGGAATTGTCTTCCATTCCGATTGCCTGCAAAGGAGTCGCTTTATTCAACGCTCCGCGGAAGTTACCGATAAGAGTCTGCTGAACCTGATCGTGGATTTGCTGGCTGTCTTTTCCCATCAGCCTTTCAACCGCGCTGTAAAGCATCGCCTCGTCATCATCATCAATGCAGACGCAGGCTGTAGTGTCCGCGCCCACTGTAATTCCGTTAGCGCTGTTTACTCCCTCAACGCGGACATTGATTGGAAACACATCCAAATCCAGCGAACCGACTGCCTGAAAATAAGGGATTACTGTCGTTCTGCCGCGGTTGACGGAAAATCCGAATGTTTTACCGTCCCGTTTTGTTTTGCGTCCTGTAACCACCATAATGCGGTTTGGAAGAGCGACTCTGATAAGTGTTTTTAAAAGACCAATGAGAATGATGAACGCGAGTATTCCAAGCCCGCCGTAGATTAAACCATCCATATAAAACATAAATACTCCTTAAATTATTCCGCTGGTTTTATCCAGTATATTTCATTGTCATAATCATCAATAATAATTTCTTTTCCTTTTGGAAGTTTACTGTATTTATCTTTACAGCGGACATAAATTTCAATTTCTCTTCCGTATTGACGCACCGTTGCTTTTGAAATTTCTTCTCCTTCAAGAGGAAGAAGCAATACTCCTTTTTCCTGAAGCAGTTCGTCAGATTTAATTGTAGAATCCAGATCGCGGCGGATAAATCTTTTTAAGAGCCGCGCAAGTAATATCATTGCGACTCCGACAGCGAACGCCCAGATTAACCCCTGTGTCCGTGAAAGCCCTGTAAAAGAAGCGAAAAGACCTGTGGGACCAAAACCGAGAGAAAAATAAACCGCGCTTCGCAGCAGGTTCATGAATCTGGTTATTATTTTTATTCCTGTTTTGCTGTTTTTTATGATATTTTCTTTGTTGTCATAAACAAGAGTTGATCCCTGAGTAACGCTGCCTGTAGACGCGTCATCCGCAAAGATTGCGTCATCAGAACCGTTTGAACTGTCAGATCCGCCGGTATTATCCATTATCCCGAGAAAGTCGATGATCGTCACTCCAACGCCAAAGATAGTCAAGGTTAAAAATAGAACGAATAAATCCGCCATGACTTATGATACTTTATGAATATGCAGCAGTCAATTTAATAAAACATTTAAATTTATTTATAAAAACGTAAAAAGTTGAAAATTTGGCTTGTTGACTATCGTAATAAGTTGTAATATTGGCCTTATTTCCATTGCAATAAGTTGTAATTTTAGCCTTGTTTATATTGCAATAAAGGGAATATCTGATGATGTGATTAACAGACTCCGGGAAGCATTTAATGAAACGCGTTCTGTGGATGATTTTTTACATGAACAGATAATGAAATATTACAGAGAGTTTTTAATTGTAGGCGGAATGCCTGCTGTTGTGACAGCGTTTTCTGAAAATGACGATTTTTTCCGGACGATAGCGGTACAGAGAAGCATTCTTGACAGCTACCGTGACGACATATCCAAGTACGCGGACAGGGATAAAATTCTTGCGAAAAAAATGTTTGACGCAATACCGGAACAGCTAAATAAAAAGAATAAACGTTTTATTCTGGCTGACCTTGAAAAGGGAGCGGCTGCGAGGAAATATGAAAACGCGTCCATGTGGCTGACTGAAGCGGGAGCCGCTCTTAATTGCTTTAATGTTTCCGCACCGGAAACGCTGTAGCCGCGGAATTATCAAAGAAAAATATACCGCTTTATTATTACGATAAAAAAAGCCGCGCGGAAATTGATTTTATTTTTTTGGAGAATGAAGGTCTTTCGGCTATAGAAGTTAAATCCGGAAAAAATTTTAAATCTCACGCTTCTTTGGATCACGCCCGGGGAAAATTAAACAGGCGCATTGTTTTAAACCGGTTTAATACAGAAACCGGCGCAAACGGAGTGATTTATTTTCCCCTTTATATGGCGATGTTTATATAATTGTATCCCCGCTGATTTCTTTGTAAAAATTCACGGCGCCTTTAATATCATTTTCATTCGGGCGTCCTTTGGCAATGCCGCCGATTAGTTTAAAAGGACCGAATGAATCAAATCCCGGACAGCTAAAGCTTCCAAGAATCTGCGAGTCTTTTGATTCCGCGATTTGTTTGATTGCGTTAAGATAAATTTTTCTTTTTGCGCCGCAGGTATAAATAAAAAATACTTTCTTTCCCTGCGGGAGATTTTTTTTAGCGAATTCAAGCACAGAATCATGATATTTTGAAAAATAAATTCCGGACGCAAAACCGATTAAATCATATACTGAAAGATATGTATCCGGATTGTCTGAAGCGTTGATCAACGTAACATCGCCTGTCTTCGCAATCGCGTCAATCAGCTTCTTTGTATTGCCGTGATGCTCCGAATAATAGATAATAGCCGTTTTCATTTTTAACTCCTGAGTGTTAATTCATTATTTCAATTTTTTTTCCATACCCTGAATGTTTGCGCGTAAGCGCATTCCGGCGGCAGGAGAGGATTAAATAAAGCGGTAAAAAAATTAACGCTTCCGCAGTGGTTGCATTTTTTAAACCGGTCTTTAAAGACCCGGCACATGCGGGTATTCTCGTCATAATTTTCGCACGGAGAATAATAATCTATAACTACATCGCGTGAATTGGAAAGGGACCGCTGATAGCAGCATTTTCCGCAGCGGAGGCAAAGATCATCCCAGCTGCCGCGCCACTTGGAAAATTCCGCCCAAATGCGGCGAAGCGTTTTCATTATTTACCCTTCCGCCTTAACTAACTTTCTAAATCTGCGGCCCGGAGTTTCACACTGTTTTGTGTTTTTAATAATTTTTCGTTATTTTGCTTTAGCGCGATTTTTACCATACGGCCGGTTATTCTAATCATCTGAGTAATAACACCTTCTCCGGATCTTTAAATTACCCGGCAGTACTTATTAACCAATTGAAGCATGGTTTAGTTACAAAAAAAGTCAGATATACTCGCAAATATGCTATAATTACCTAATATTTTTCATGTAAGGAGGCGTTATGTTAAATAAGCAAGATGCTGAGCAAATGGCCAGAGAAAACATACTGCCGTTCTGGCAGAGTATCATAGATAAAGAGTACGGCGGTTTTTACGGAGAAGCGGACTTTAACGGAGAAATAATCAAAACAGCCGATAAAGGCGGAATATTGAATTCAAGGATTTTATGGACATTTTCCGCCGCGTACAATTTATTTAATGAAAAATCCTTTAAAGACTGCGCCGTTCAGGCGCGGGATTTTTTATCAAAAGCTTTTTATGATGATGAGTACGGCGGCGTTTACTGGCTTGCCGATTATAAAGGCAGTCCTTCGCAAACCAGAAAACAATTTTACAACATAGCATTCGCTGTTTACGCGCTGAGCGAATATTATCTTGCGTTCCGCGATCAGGCTTCGCTGGATATGGCTTTGGATCTTTTTGGCGTATTGGAAAAACACGGTTTTGACAGCGCGGCGGGCGGTTATATCGAAGCGCGGGTCCGCGACTGGAGCGATATTGATGATTTCAGACTCAGCGGCAAGGATTTAAACAGCCCCAAATCCATGAATACAAATCTTCATGTGCTTGAAGCGTACACAAATCTGTTAAGAGCGTGCGCGGTTAAAGAGGCGGACGGGAATGAGCAGGTAAAAAACGCGCTTAAGAATCTATTACACATAACGCTTGACAAAATTGTTAACAGCGGTTTCCATTTTGAATTATTCTTTGATATGCAGTGGAGATCTCTTTCCAGGGAAATCTCTTACGGTCATGACATCGAAGGAAGCTGGCTGATGTTAGAAGCCGCTCTTGCCGCAGGCGATGAAAAACTTATTAATAAAACCAAAGACACATCCGCGGCGATTGCCGGCGTTATATTTACAGAGGCTCTTGATTGGAAAGACGGCAAACTTGAAAACAGGGGAACATCCTGCGGATTTATAAGCGGCCGCGATGAAGACGGTAAAATCCGTGATAAAAAAGAATGGTGGCCTCAGGCCGAAGCCGTTATCGGTTTTTATAATGCATATGAATTAACAGGCGATCTAAAATTTCTTAATGCGGCTAACGCTGTCTGGGAATATATCAAAATGTATTTTACGGATAAAGCCCGCGGTGAATGGCATAATGAGCTTTTCGCAGATAACACGCCTGATAAAAAAATGCCGAAAGCTGGTTTCTGGAAATGCCCTTATCACAACGCCCGCGCTTGTTTTGAAATAATAAAAAGAATGAGCTAGTGTCCTGTCTTATTCGGTTTGCATGATAACAAATGCGCTAATTCCTTATTGCATAAGGAATTAGCTTAACATTCATTCCGTCATTTGTATAAGACAGGACACTAGGTTCTGTACTTTGTTAAATCAGGGAGTTTATCAAAAGTTATAACCAAGGGATGACTGTAAACTTTTTCTTTATGAGCCTGCGGATTGTGGTATTCGCCTGTCCAGAAGTTGTCCTTGTGCGTTTCACCGTCTTTAAAACGCATGTCGTTCCATGTCATGAACCATGACCACATCATTTTTTCTTTTAAACATTCACCAGGATCGGGAAGCCTGTCATTTTCTGATAACGCTGTTATCTTGTCTTTAGAGGGAGCCATGGACGCGGCTTTATCAAATTCCTGTTTTAACGAAGTATAATTCATTGTATATAAATCAACTCCCGTGATATCCACAGTAGCCGGATTTGGAAACCACTGCGCGTTCTCCGCGCTCCATACCCAGATAAGGTTATCAAGTTTTTTTTCATTAGTATAATAATAGTACATATACTCCCAAAGCGCGATATACGGCGCGGGGCCGTCTGCTCCCCACCAGAACCAGCCTCCTGCCCCTTCATGAAGAGGCCGCCAGAGGACGGGTATATCTTTTTCTTTTAAAATGTTAAGAAGGTCTGCCGCTTTTTCCATATCATCAATTATTATTTTAAAATTTTCACTTTCTGTATCCAGCTTTCCGTTTTTATCAGCGCCGGAACTGTCTTTTTTCCATGGAATGCGGAAACTGGTTTTTTCTGTGTAGAACGCTTTTTTTTCAGATGAGGCTTCGCTGCTGGTTCTCCAGTGCCAGCAGAATGTAATGATGCCGTGTATATCAGGACTTTCAGGAAGGAGCGGGATACCGTTATTTTTTCCTTCCCACCATTCGATGGCTTCTTCAATCTGTTCCATTCCGCCGTTATACGGAGGATAATTATACGGCAGCTGCATAAGGTCAAATCCCTTAATTGCAGGATACTTTCCCGTATCGGAATAAACGCGGGATATCATGTCCATTTTCGCGTTTGTTGTCCATGATGTGTCCATCTGTCCTGAAATTATGCGCTTCCCGTATTCATCGGAAAGAAAATTTAACAGGCGGCTTTTGTTATGTGATGATTTCAGCATGTTTAATATGTTATATTTTCGCGATAACGTTTTTTAGAATCGTAGTTACCTTTTCCGCGTTTTCCGTGAAAACTTTTACGATTACTTCCCAGCTTACAGGCTCTTCATCGGTTTTCCAGCAGTCGTAGTCGGTGGTCATTGCTATTGCCGCGTATGGGATGCCTATTTCGTTCGCGAGAGCGGCTTCTGTTGCGACAGACATATTGATAATTTCCGCGCCCCAGCTGCGGAACATATGGGATTCAGCTCTTGTTGAAAAACGCGGCCCCTCAATTGTAATGACCGTTCCTTTCGGATGAAATGAATAGTTTTTACTTTCACATTCTTTTATTATAAGCCCGCGCAAGCGTTCATCGAAAGGATCAGGCATTGCCTTGTGAACAGGATTATGCGCTTCAAAAGATTCATGAAAGGTCATCTTTCTCTGTTTGGTAAAATCAATGAACTGATCTATAACAACAAGGTCACCCCTTTTAATTCCTCCGCGAAGAGAGCCGACAGCGGTAGTCGCGAGAATATGTGTGCATCCTGCGTCTTTAAGCGCGCAGATATTCGCCCTGAAGTTTACCTGAGTCGGAGGTATTGTATGCTCGCGGCTGTGACGCGCTAAAAGAACTACTTCAACCCCGTCAATTTTTCCGCGTTTTAGCGGAGAGGACGGCTCACCGTACGGCGTTTCAACAATTTGATCCTGAGGATTTAATAAAATATCAGGATTATCCAGACCGCTTCCGCCGATTATTCCGATAACTGCCATAAATTCCTCCCACTATATTTTTTCAGGATACAAGTATGATATTCCCTTTTCACTCGCTTCGCAAGCGCCGCGTTCACTGATAAGGCCGGTAATTAACTTTGCGGGCGTTACGTCAAAACCCCAGTTTCTTGCGTTCGTCGCTTCCGGGCAGATGCGCACGGTTTCTGTTCTGCCTTCCTTTGTAACGCCTGTAATATACATTATTTCGCTGCTGTCTCTCTCTTCAATCGGAATTTCCTTAACGCCGTCTTTCATTTTAAAGTCAAAAGTAGAGGAGGGAAGGGCGACATAAAAAGGCACGCTGTTTTCTTTTGCGGCTAACGCTTTTAAATAAGTGCCGATTTTATTTGCCGCGTCTCCCCGCCGCGTTACGCGATCAGCACCCGTGATGACCATGTCAACCATTCCATGCTGCATCAGATGCCCGCCTGCGTTATCTGCAATTAAATCGTGGCTTACGCCGTGCTGAGCAAGTTCCCATGCCGTAAGGCTCGCTCCCTGGTTGCGCGGGCGTGTTTCATCAACCCAGACATGAACTTTTATTCCGGCGTCAAAAGCGGCGTAAACGGCAGAGAGCGCGGAGCCGAAATCAACAAACGCGAGCCATCCCGCGTTGCAGTGGGTCAGAATATTTACTTCCTTTCCATGTTTTTTTTGTGAAATTTCTTTTATTATCTCAAGTCCGTGCTGCCCAATTTTTTTACAGGAATCCGCGTCTTCATCCGCGATTGTTTTCGCTTCAAGCAGGGCAGCTTCCCTTTTTTGTTTTAACGTTCCGCTTCGGCGGGAAAGAAGCGAATACATTCTGTCCGCCGCCCATGCAAGATTGCTTGCTGTAGGGCGCGTGTTTTTAAGAAGCTGCGCGGCATTGTATAAGTCGTTATTAAATGATTCATCCCCTGCGGTCAGAGACGCAAGATACATACCAAATGCCGCCGCGGCTCCGATAAGGCCGGCTCCCCGCACATACATATCTTTGATAGCTCTTACAGCGTCTTCGCATGTACGCAGATCGATGACTTCGAATTTAAAAGGAAGCGCAAGCTGATTTATTATTTGCACAGTTTCTGAATCGGTTTCTTTAATCCAGATTGTCCTGTAATGACGCCCGTTTATGTTCATACCATGCAAAATCCAAGAGTTATAAGAAACTGCGCGGCTATGTAGGTTATCATTACCGCGAAATACATTTTTATTTTGCGAAATGTTCTGAGCGCAAGCAATGTATCCGATGTTATAAAACATATGCTTCCCGCGAAGATCAAAAGTCCGAAAATTAATCCGTTCGTAATAAATTGACAGAGAAAAAGCTGCAAAGCAAAAATCGCCATAGTCAGAATTACCGTTTCGTATGCTATAGCCGGGATTCTCATTTGCCTGCTCGGTTTTACAAATTTATATATAAATATGCCAAGGCAGGCGGCAGCGGCAACACTGATAAATAAAATTGTTTTATTAAACGGATTTATATATTTATACATCGCGATTATATAGCAAATATGCCCAACTAAAAAACTTGCGAGCCCCAGTCTGAACCACAGAAGGTTTGTTATTTTTAAAAGTAAAACATCACCGATCCACGCGAAAATTAAAGCAAGAAGTACGGGCGGAAAAATATTTTTTATTCCAACATTTGATATATATATTGCAATTACTAGGGGCATCAGAAAACCTTTCAGTATGAATTGAAAGGGACCCGGTTTAAAACCTAAAGTAATTAAGTAAATAACAGAAATTACGCCAAAAATTATTAGTATAATTGATTTTAACTCCATTTTCGCTCCTTTTTATTAAAATAATATTATCAATGATAATAACCCAATAACCGCGATTATACTATTTATTATATTTGTTATATAGTCATTTTTCAACTATTGGATTTTCTGTAAATAATGTTTTAGGTTTTATAATTTAAAAATATTTTCCAAAGAGATGCAGGGTACTCCTCCCCCTGCATTTCTTTACTTTTTCAGTGATTATGCGTATTGAACTGCCTTGCGGCTTTTATTGCAGTTCCTTTGTCTGTCAAATATTGATCTGCGATTCCATCAGGAATAATTATGCTTATTAAACCTGCGGAATAGGGCGCTATTGTATAAACATTCCAAAGCAGTTCGGCTCCTTTGTTTTTTATGCTGATTGTGTCGGGTGGCCAGATATAGTCACGCTGTAAACTGTCTATATCGTATTCATCTGCTATGATTCCTTTTAAAACAGAATCGGGAACAGGATTAATCAGTTCATTAATGTAAAGGAGTTTTCTTTCCGCTATATCAATAATATAATACTGAACCAGATAGTTTCCGTGAGCGGCTCCGCTTCTGTAATAATATGTATTATAATTTATTATTATATACTCATCATTATGGAATTCAATGGTGTAGTTTTCTGTTAAACATGAATGGTATATATATTGAGTTCCGTCATCATTTAAAACCGGCTGAAAATCCAAAGCGGAATCATTTTCCGTGAATCTTTTCTCAAGATAATCTGCGTATTCATCGGGATTTCTGCTTTGGTAAATTAAATCTTCAATCAACTTTCCGGTATTATTTGAATAGCCGATATTCTCAAGATGAATTTCAAATTCGATTTTATGCGTTCCGTAAAACATTTTTTCATAATTATAATCTTTTTGTATAATTTCAATGCCGGACTCGTCAGAGCGGGAGTTTGAAATACTGTTACAATCTGCCAGCAGTAAAACCGCGGATAAAAACAAAAAGACAAATGATTTGTTCCTCATTCCTTTCTCCTTATTTAACAGATTTTAACATACATATGACTAATACAAAAAAGAATTTTTAATTAATTTATATTAGAAAATAAAAAAAGCCATTTTTTCTTAAAATAGTGAAAACGGCTGTATATAGCAGGGATTTTTATAATTGTTTTATTTAACGGTTTTACTGGAAAATACTTATGTTTTTTATTGCATTTCCAATTATGTTTTGGTATAGTTTAAGTTACCGAACGTTCGTTAACTTAAACCGGGATGAATTATTCGTAATGACTAAGACAGAAATTATTGATGCGGCTTTTAAAGTATGGGGCCGTAATTACTACAGGAAAACAAGTCTCTCACAGCTTGCGGCGGAGTTGAAAGTAAGCAAACCTGCTTTGTACCGCCATTTTTTTAATAAACAGGCTCTTTCTAAAGCGATGGCTGAGCGTTTTTTTGATGAATTTTCCGCTTTTATTCAGGCTGATTTGAGTAAAGCGCTTGATGCCGAAGACGCGGATGAAGGCCTTTCCTCTGTTATAAAAAGCATTTCTCTCTTTTTCGCGGGTAATGTTCACGCCCTTATTTTTTCTCTGATAAATATCTACGATCGAAATATAGACATCCGGACCATTACAGACAACATGAAATCCAGAGGCGCGGACATGAATGTTATTCAAATATTGATTAAGAAAAAATACTCATGCGATCCTGTTGTGATAAGGCTGATTTACGCCTCGCTTACTTTTATTATGTCTCATTTTCACATGGTTAATAAATCCATAGAAAGTCCTCCGTCCGAAGAGGATATAAAAAATATCACTTCTGTCATTTGCAGCACAATTAAATGCGGTCTTGGGTATTGTGCCGATGAGACAGAAATTGATTTTGAAAAACTTGAAAAACAGGTAGAAGGAATGCCTCTTAACGCGGAGCCGGAGATATTTTTTAAAGCTGTCGCCCAGGCTGTCGCTCAGGCTGGTCCGTGGGATGTTTCCATGAATATGGTTGCTGAAAAACTCGGGCTTTCCAAGAGCAGTTTGTATGTTCATTTTAAAAATAAAAAGGATATGCTGCGCCGTCTCTTTGTTACAGAGGTTAAAAATATAATTGATTTCGCGAAACAGGGAATCAATTTATCTGCGAATACCGCCGAGCAGCTTTACCTTGGGCTTTATACAATTTCTGTATACCTGCGCGCACGCCCGGAGATTCTTGTCGCGATGGACTGGATTAGAACGCGGAAGCTTGAGCTTGGCAAGCCTGATAAAAAACTTGAAATTTTCAGGCTGTTTGAAGATGTTGATATCAAACTGTCTGATCAATTATGCAAATGGCCGGATAATGAAAAACAGCGGACTTTTCACTGGATTATATTTCTATTAGTAAATGTTTTAACCTGCATGAAGCCGGAAGAAACGCTGAAATATTATTTGCATATATTATATAAATTTATTTTTCAGGGCCTTGGAGGCTTTAAAAAATGATTAATAAAAGTTATCTTAATAAAAGCCGCTTCTGCCGGATGCGAAAAAAACAGCGGGAGCAAAAAGGAGTCGATTTATGAACCTTAGGAAAAAGACCGGAATTTTTTCCGTTAAAAACCGCAGAATGTATGCCGGTGATTTTGTGATTATGTTCTGCCTCGCGCTGATAGTACTGGTCTCCGCGGCGCTTCAGGCTCAGGAATCAGCTCCGATAAAATTAAGCCTGAATGAAGCAGTAACGCTCGCGGTCAGAAATAACCTAAGCCTTGAATCTTCGCGGCTTGGCCTTGAAACAAAAAAAAGAGCCTCTGATCTTTCATGGAACCAGTTTATTCCGCAGGTAACTGTATCGGGGACTTTTAATATGGATAATAAGCAATCTGATCCTGTTATTGTCAGTGTGCCTGTACCAGTTTCTCCTGTTACCCCGTTTGGTAATCCAATGATTGATTCATTTCTGCCAAAATCTCCTACACATACAACCATTCAGGGAGCATCTGGAAATTTTTATGATCCTTATTCATTCGGTTTATTTGTAAGCGATCCGGTATCTGTTTCTCAATGGCGTCCTGTCGGCAATATTCAAATATCGCTTTCATTTAACATGGCGATGATTGAAAACATGAACCGCCTGCGCATTGATTATGAAAGCGGGCTTTTAAGTTACGAAAAAGCGAAGGCTCAGCTTGAGCGCGATGTGCGTAAGGCGTATCACAGCATGCTGCTATTGCAGGAAAATATTGAACTTATGCGCGGGAGTTACGCGAATGTCGAACGTCAGGTGCAAATGGCTCAGGCTAATTACAACGCCGGTCTCGCGCCGGAACTGACTCTTTTACAGGCGCGCGTAGCGCTTGAAAACATGCGCCCTATTATCGATCAGGTTGAAAACGGGATGAGGCTTTCCATGGCGCAGTTCGCTTTTTTCCTTGGAATGGAATATAATACGCAGTTTGAACTTGTTCCCATATCAGATAATTTTGATTTTATACCTCTTGATGTAGCACAGATGATTTCGCAGGCCGCAACCGGAAAACCTGATATTCAGGAATTGCGCAATACAATACTGATGCTTGAAAGCGCCCGTAAAATTTCGTTTTATTCGCTTACCCCAAGTTTAAATCTAAGCTGGAGCAGCACTTCAATTTTCGCCAAAGATCCGGTGAAAGACAGCTGGCTTACTTACGATAACTGGAGACATTCAGGATCGCTTTCCATTACAGTAGCGCTTCGACTGCACAGCCTTCTTCCGTGGAGCTCCGACACTCAGGCAATAAGGAATCTTGACGATCAGATAAGAACCGCGACAATCGGGCTTGCGCAGATGATCCGCGGAACAGAAATAGAAGTTTATAATATTGTGCTGGCGCTTGAAAGAACGCGCACGAACGCGCAGGCGCTGGAACAGACTGTCGCGTTAGCTGAACAATCATACCGGCTGACAGAGCAGGCTTACAGAGCGGGGCTGCAGGATTATTATCAGGTGCAGAACGCGGAGCAGTCGCTGCATCAGGCGCGCGTCCAGCTTTTGGAGCAGCATTTTACGTATCTTAACAGCCTTATAGACCTTGAGTACGCTGTCGGCGTTCCTTTCGGAACTCTTTCACAGAGGAGCAGGCAATAATGGGCGCGCGGAGAAATTTAAAGTTAATTATTTTAACATTATTGATCTTTGTTTTATTCTCAGGCTGTGAAAGGATAAATGAATTTCTGGGAGTAATCGGGATTCTGGATGTTCCTGAAATTGAAATCAACGAAGATCCTGTATTTGCGGTTAACACCACGCTGGCGGTTCAGGGGCAAATTCAGGATTATCTGGTTTTTTCAGGCGATATTGTCGCAGGCTCGACAGTTGACGCGTATCCTGAAATGGCGGGAAGAATAACCGCCATTTATGTTTCTGTCGGAAGCGTTGTAAGCAGGGGAGCGAGCATCGCCGCGATTGATCCGTCCCGCCCCGGAATGTCGTTCAGGCAGAGCGTTGCGACAGCTCCTATCAGCGGAACAATTGTTATGCTGCCGGCGCAGGTCGGGATGACTGTAAGCCAGGCGGTGCCTCTCGCGAGAATAGCCGGCGGCGGAGGACTTGGGATAAAACTCAGCGTATCGGAAAGATTTATTTCCAAGATGGCGCTGAATCTGCCCTGCGAAGTAACTCTGGACGCGTGGCCGGGGGAAGTATTTTACGGAAGCATAAGCGAAATATCTCCGACAGTGGATGTCGCCTCACGCACCATGGAAGTGCGCGTAAATGTAAGAGACCTTGAATCGAAATTAAAACAGGGAATGTTCGCGAAAGTGCGCGTTATAACAGAACGCAAAAATAATATAGTTAAGATTCCGGCCTCCGCTGTAATTAACAGATTCGGAGAGCAGTATGTTTATGTAATAGAACAAAATGAAAAAAAACCCGGAGATGCCGTAGTTAAAAAAAGAATAATTGTGCCCGGCATTATGATTGACGGAATAGTTGAAATTTTAAGCGGTCTTGAGCCTGATGAGGAAATTGTCATAAGGGGGCAGACTCTTCTTGATGACGGGTCGAAGGTTAATGTAATTGAGCGCGTAACGCCTTTAAGCGCCAGTTAAGCGAAACGGAGCAAATCAATTATGAGCATGGTTAAAACGGTCGTTTCGCGCCCTGTAACAATTTTTATTATATTTATTCTGCTTATCGGATTGGGAATATTCGCGATGACAAACCTTCCCATCGATTTATACCCGGAGATAAATCTTCCGATGCTTGCCATTTACACTTCGTATTCCGGGGCTGGGCCTGAGGAAGTTGAAAGATCTGTTACGCGCCTTTTGGAAGCGACTCTGTCAAGCGTTTCCGGAATGGAAAATGTAACGTCAATGTCAAGCAAGGGAACAAGCCTTGTAATAATGGAGTTCGGCTACGGGACCGACATTGCCGAAGCCGCGAACTCAATACGCGATTCGCTTGATCAAATCAGGAATTATCTGCCCTCAGCGTCCCAGTCGCCGATCATTTTCAAGGCTGACCCGTCCATGCTTCCTATCATGACGCTTATGGTAACGTCGGACAGGCGCACTTCAGAGGAGTTACGTGAAATCTCAGAAGACACGATTGTTCCGCGCATTGAACAGACTCCCGGCATATCAACAGCGTCTGTAAACGGGGGAAGATCAAAAATAATCCGCGTAGAAATTCCGCAAAGCCGCCTGGAAGCGTACGAACTTACAATTACTCAGATACAGCAGATGCTTGCCGTTCAGAACATGCAGACCGCAGCCGGTACAATCACCGAAGGCGGAATGTCCTACATTTTAACAACAATGGGTGAATACGCGTCTATCGAAGAGATTAAAAACACAGCCGTAACCTACAGGGGCGGCGGTTACACAGGTACATCCATAGAAATGCCAAGGCAGGTATTCCTCCGGGACATTGCCGATGTATATGAAGGCTACCGCGATGAATCCAGCATTGTTTATGTAAACGGACAGGCTGCCGTGACTCTTTCTGTACAGAAACAGAGCGGAAAAAATTCTGTGCAGACAGCGAACGAACTGCGTAAAAGAGTTGATAGAATTTCACGGGAGCTTCCTTCTGATATCACGATAACCGAGTTGTATAACGACACCGATATTGTGGAGAACTCTCTTAATCAGGTAACATCCACCGCGTTCATGGGCGCCTTCCTTGCTGTTTTCACTCTGTTTTTATTTCTGCGTTCATTAAAGCCGACCATTATTATCGGTATCAGCATACCTGTGTCAGTTATTATAACAATGCTGCTGATGTATTTCTGGGGTCTTACCTTGAACCTTATGACGATGGCGGGTCTTGTTCTTGGAATCGGAATGTTAATTGATAATTCCATTGTAATCCTTGAAAATATTTATCAATACCGCGAAAAAGGCGCGAAACTTAAAACCGCGTCAATACTCGGCACATCGGAAATGATTGTTGCAATTACAGCTTCGACGCTGACGACAATCTGCGTTTTCGCTCCCATGGTAATGTTTCAGGGTCTTTTGGAAATGGCGGGGGAACTTTTCGCGGGGTTAGCGTTTACGGTTGTCATCTCGCTTGGCATCTCGCTTTTTACCGCTATTTTTCTTGTTCCTGTATTATGCAGCCACTTTCTTCCGATTGTTACGCGTAAACAAAAGCCTCTGAAAGGCGTCCTTGCGAAAATCGATTCGGGCTTTGCCGGATTTTTTACATGGCTTGACAACTCATACATGAACGCAGTTAAAAAAGTTTTAAATCTGAAATTTATTACTATAACTACATTGATTATTCTGCTCGCGTTAAGCGGTTTTATGATCCCTGTTATCGGATGGGAATTAATGCCGCAGCAGGACAGCGACAATGTCAGCATAACGGCGACTCTGCCGATGGGAACGCCGCTTCAGGAGACAGAAGCGATTTTAAGGCAGCTTCAATTAATTGTTGAAAGAGAAATTAAAGGCTATAAGGATTTGACCATTCAAGCCGGAGGCGGCAGCATAATGAACATGGGCGCAGGCAACACCAATTCAGGATCATTAAGAATTTCACTGCCTGAATATTCGCAGCGTATTGAAACCGCAAATGAAATTCAGGATATTCTGGAGCCTTATCTGAAACAATTCCCTGGAGTTGAGTTTTCTTTCGGAGGCGGCCTTAATTTGAGCATGCTTAGCGGAAGCAATGTAGAAATCAAACTGCGCACTGACAATCTGGTAAAAGGAAAGGAAATAGGAGAGCGTATCGCAAACCTTTTAAATGAGAGGCTTTCAAGGTACATTATTGAACCCGCTGTTGATTTACAGGACGGCCTTCCGCAGTATGAAATAATTATTGACCGCGAAAAAATGTACGCGCTTGGGCTTAACACATATACTGTCGGGAATGAAATAAGAGCCGCTGTAGACGGAGTTACCGCGACAAGATATAAAACAGGCGGCAAGGATTACGATGTTATTTTAATTCTTTCAGAAGCGGATCGCAGCACATTGCCCGCGCTCGATCAAATATTTGTCAACAGCCAGCTTGCGGGCCGTGTTTCGCTTTCCAGCTTTGTTCATTATCAGCAGGGCGTAGGACCCATGACTATCAACCGCGAGAACCAAAGCCGCATTGTTACTGTTTCGGCTAGCGTTAGAACGGGAGTCAGCACAAATCATTTGCAGACCTTTGTAGAAAACCTGATAAAAACGGAAATACCTGTAGAAGACGATGTGATTATTGAAATCGGCGGAGCGAACGCGCAAATGGAAAGAATATTCAGCCGTTTTATTTTAATAGTTATAGTAGCTGTTATTCTTGTATTCGGAATTATGGCAAGCCTCTTTGAATCATTCCGCTCTCCGTTTATCATTATCCTGACAATCCCGTTATCTGTCATCGGCATTGTCGCAATATATATGATCACGGGTACTATCTTTAATATGCTTACAGCGGTCGGGCTTCTTGTGCTTGTAGGAATAATTACAAATAACGGCATCATTCTTGTTGATTATACGAACCTGTTAAGAAAGCGCGGTTACGCGCTTAACGACGCGATTATAGAAGCCGCCCGCAGCCGCCTCCGCCCTATTCTTATGACAACTGTCACAACTGTTTTAGGTTTAATGCCGATGGCGTTTTTCCCAGGCGAAGGCGCGGAACTTGTCGCCCCTATTGGATTAACTGTTCTCGGCGGACTTTCCTTCGGCACTTTAATGACATTGTTCCTTATGCCGGTCATGTACTCGATCATTAATAAAAACTCGGATAAAAGAGCCGCTCTCGCGCAGGAAAAACGCGAACGAATCGCGGCAGGCGAAGGACGCAGTAAATCAAAAACTGTTAAAGTCCGCGACACGGAGGGAGCATGATCAGAATTGAAATAATCGCCAACAGATCTGTCGAGGAAAACATTTTTGACGCTTTCTCAAAAGAGCAGGTCGGAAAACACTACACGAAAATTCCCAATATCTGGGGAGTCGGCGCCTGCGGCCCGCGCATGGGAGACGCCGTCTGGCCGGAAGAAAATTTCTCGCTTGTTATCTGGTGCGAAGAAGAAGAAGCGCGGGGAATAAAGCGCGCTATTGTTTCAGTCAAGGAGAAATTTCCCGGAGAGGGGATAAAATTGTTCGGGGTGTAATGGACTGATTTTATTCATTGTATTATTGGCAAACATATTTCAGAATTACCGTATAAAGGCTTAATTTATTTCGCTGTCCATTTTGCTTTGTAAATTCTGCTGGATGTACTTGCGGATTTTAACGCGGGTTTCAGGGTCTGTGCGCTGGGTAAACAGCATAACATACATCTTCTCGCCGTTGTTTTCCCGCGAGCCGAGAATTACAACATCAACTTTTATAAGCGTGGATTGAAGCCTTATTTGTATATCTTTATAAAGAGAATTTTTTTTCAAATCTGTATCACGCTCCAGAACGCACGATATGCCGACAACGCTGATGTCAATAATATTGCCTTTAATGTATTCATCGTTAAACGGCAGGTTCATTGTTGATTTAGAATCGCCTTCGGCGCAGGCGCGAAGATATTTTCTTCTTCCCTTAACATTGGATGTTTCAAGCGCTTCCAGAACTTTATCGATTGAATAACTCATGTCATGTTTCAGCATCATAAATCCGCAGGTTATTTTTATTTTATTAATATATTTATCTTTTAATTCTTCATCGTTAGCTGAAGAAAAAATACCGAACTTTAAAGCAGGTATTATTTTCATATGATTTGTTATCCACTTTTCCCATTCCGGTTCAGGCATACGCTCGTCCATATTTATAAAAACAACCGAAGCCGGGTATTTTTTCAGCGCGAATGACAGGCGTGAATGATCTTTTGCGGTGTATGCTTCGTATTCCTGCTGTATCAGTTCGTCGATAAGCTGACTTTGTATAGAGTTGGTCGGATATAAAAAGAATATCTTGCTCCCTTCTATATCGGAAATGTTTTCTTTGTTTTCTTCGCCGCTCATAAATATTCTCCGTTATCTGATATTTACAAGTTCCATTTCAAATATTAAAAAGCTGTTGGCGGGAATGACTCCGCTTACTGCCTGGTTCCCGTACGCAAGCTCGGGCGGAATTATAACAAGGCGTTTTTCTCCAACCTTCATATCCATAATGGTTTCATCCCATCCTTGAATAACTCTGCCCGTTCCGGCTTGAAATTCAAGCGGCTGACCTCTTAGACTCGAGTCGTCAAAAACCGTGCCGTTCAAAAGCCTGCCTGTATAATGCACGCTGACATTTCTGCCGCGGGCGGGCTTTCCTCCCGTGCCTTCTTTTAAAATAATATAGCGTATCCCTGAAGCGGTTGTCTGCGCATTGGGATAATCTGCGGTAATTTTATCAATGTCCGCCTGACGCTGAGACTGCTGTCTTCTTTCGTTTGCCGAACCGGCTTGTCCGAGCAATCTGTCAAAGCTGGTCTGATCAGCTCTGAATGCGTTTGCTTCCGCTCCGTTGCGAATAATGGTTATTGTTTGAATCCTGTCTCCCTGACGCGTATTATTTACAATATCCTGACCCTGCACTACATAGCCGAAAACAGTATGCCGCCCGTCCAGATGCGGAGTCGGAACTATCGTGATAAAGAATTGACTTCCGTTTGTTCCGGGGCCCGCGTTCGCCATTGAAAGAACGCCCGGCCTGTCATGTTTTAACGCAGAATCAAATTCATCCGGAAAACTGTAACCCGGCCCGCCTCTTCCGTTTCCCAAAGGGCAGCCTCCCTGTATCATAAAATCCTGATTATCTCCGTTCGCGATTGATATAACACGGTGAAAAGTAAGCCCGTCATAAAAGCCTTTTCCCCTTGCGGCATCCATTCTGCCTTCGGCGAGAGCCACAAAATTTGTGACAGTAAGCGGCGCCTTCTGATATTCAAGACGCACAATTATAACTCCGCGGTTTGTAGTAATCCGCGCGAAAAGACCGTCGCCCAGATTTTGGGCATCAACTGTTTCTGCAGCGCTCAAAATTAATATAACTCCCATTAGTGTAAAAATTGATAACCTGATGTTTTTCATATAATAATTGTATCAGTTTATTTTTATTTATTCAATAATAAAAGTAATAGTATGTTCTTCTGAACCGCTGCTGACGCGCAGGATGTTTGTCCCGGCTTCATACGGGAGATAAAAAATAAAAGGGCGGCTGACAGTAAATTGCCTGCCGTTGTGCGTTACGCGCAATATGCCGCTTTCTCCGCCGATTACTTCAACAGGGATTTCATTTATGCCGATTCCGCGCCCGGAAAGATAAACAAAACCGTCGCGCGGATTTATTATCTCAAGCGGGCTTGACGCGTAATTAAGAGAACCTTCTCTTGAAGCGGAATTAAACCACATCTGATACTCGGCAGGGTAAATTGTTTCTATTCTGCCGTTTATTACCTGATGCCATGTGCAGTCGTTTTTGTGTTCGCGGATATGGATATACTCATTAATAACGGAAAGACACGCCTCGGTTGGATTCATTCCCGACACCGCGCAGATTCTTCTTACCCGCCAGTCTTCTGGGATTTTAAAATCCGCAGCCTGCGCGTTTGCTCTGTGTAAGGTATTAAGCGTGTCACGGGCGATAGCAGCCGGAATAGAACTGCCTGTTTTATCCAATACAGTTTCTCCTGTGAAGTTTCCCATCCAGACTCCGGCTGTATATTTCACAGTAGCGCCGAGAGCGACTATGTTTTGATACTGATTAGCGGTTCCTGTTTTAAAAATCGCCGGGAATGAAGTTCTGAAATTCCTCCCTGCGCCAAAAGCAAGCACCCTCGCGCTTGAATCCGATAAAAAAGAACAAATCAATCTCGCGGTATCAGCGGAATAAATGCGCCGCTTTTGATCCCCGATCCCTGATTCCTGAACCCCGATCTCCGCTTCCCATGTTAGCGGCAAATAAATTCCGTCGCGCGGAAAAACGCTGAATGCCCTCACTAGTTCAAAAAGACTTACAGGAGCGTTTCCCAGCGCAAGCCCGAGTCCAGCCTCCGCCGCAGAATGTTCAACAGAATCAAAGCCGAGCGTTAAAAGTTTTTGCGTGTAATTGCGGACGCTCAGCCTGTAGAGCAAATATACTGCGGGAATATTTAAACTTGACGCAAGAGATGCCCGTAAAAGCATAGGACCGTTAAAACGGTTGTTAAAATTCTGCGGGAAATAAATCTCTACCTCTCCGAATGTCATCGGTATATCGGCGATAACATCCGACGGATAAAAACCGTTTTCAAGCGCCATTGCGTAGAGAAAAGGTTTCATGCTGCTGCCTGGCTGATTAAGAGCGAGAACTCCGTCTATCTGGCCCGCGGCGTTATTGTTAAAAAAATCCGCGCTTCCAACCCACGCGAGAATTTCTCCCGTGTCATTATCAATAACAATGGCGCTGCCGTTTGTAAGACGCGATGAATAGTACATCGTTACATTGCCCGCAATAGCGTCCTCAAGGTAACGCTGTAAAGCGAGATCGACAGAAAGACGCATTTCACCTAACTTTTTGTTTGTGTTGCCGCTCTGAGTCAAAAGCTGAGAATTGATCAACCTGATAAGATGCGGCAGCTCAAAAGGATACTGAAAACGGCGGGATGATTCAACCGCGAATTGGAAATCCCTTTCGTCAGCCGCGGCAAGAAGAGGCCATTTTTCCGCCAATTTTTTAAATTCTTTAAATCTTTCGTGCAGAATTAACGCGGCGTCCGCGCAGTTCTGCGGATTATCAAGAGGGTTGTAATAGCCGGGGCGGCGGGGTATAACCGCTAAACAGAAAATTTGCGCAGGAGAGAGCATCGCAAGATCGTCTGCGAAAAAAGTCCGCGCCGCGGAAGCCGCCCCTTCTGTGTTATAACCGAAAGGAAGCGAGTTTATATACATTTCAAGTATCTCATCTTTTGAAAAACGCGCCTCAAGGCGCACCGCGTTCAGAGCCTCGTATATTTTTTGCTTTAAGGTCTGCCGGCGCGCAGGCTGATAAATTCCGTCTGATGCGTTATCTGAAATTATACGGGCCAGCTGCATTGTTATTGTCGACGCTCCGCTTACCCTCCTTCCGCCTGTTATATTCTGATACAACGCGCGTATAACGGCAAAAACATCGACGCCCGGATGGCTGTAAAATCTTTTGTCTTCGGCAAAAACAAAAACATCTTTTACCTTTTGCGGTATCTCATCAGGTTTTTCCCTGCGAAGCCCGCCGGCAAGAGGCGTTATCTGCAATAAAATCCCGTAACGGTCATAGTAGCGTATGCTGTAAGGCCGCGCCTGAAACTGTTCCAGCTGCGGGTAAGGAGTAAAACGCAGCAACAGCCATATTAACAAAATTATTAATACTATTGCGGAAAATAATATTATTAATTTGCTTTTTTTATTTTTAATATTTTTTAAAAATAATTTATTCAATTGTGTAAATCAATCCCTGGGTGCGGCCGAAGATTTCACTTTCGTACATACATTCAGCCTGAGCCGGAGGAGTAGGGTACACGCCTCTTCTCGCGGTGCGGAAAAGGAAACTAACCGTTGTCTCTCCTCTGTAAAATTGATCCCAAAAATATTGAATCTCGTTGTCAAATATCGCCTGATGGCTCAGATATGATCCTCTTTGCGTGTAATCTTCTGACGCTTCCTCGTAGGAAGCGGTTGTAACAAAAGCCATATCCAGTATTTCCGCGCCGGAAGGAACAGGCACGCGGAGAGCAAGATATGTTCTGTTTCTTGTAGAAGATACCCGCACCGCCGCGCGGTAGGTTTTTCCGCTTTTAAGAGCTAAAGCGCCCGCCGCGCCGGCTTTGATTTCTTCCCCTGTGCTTATATCAACAATGCTCATGAAGACTCCGATTCCTTCGTCGCGGAAAGACTGAAGCTCAGAAGGTATCGCGTAACGGAGAGAAGCTGTGTAATAAAGGCTGCCGTTTCCGCTGCGGTTAAAGTTAAGCTGATGGATTCTGTCTCTCGCGATATTTTCAAGAACAGACCCGCCAAAATCAAGAGAGGCGGAAACAGGTTTCGCTCCAAGCCCTGTAAAAGCTCCCTGTAAAAGCTGAGTTGCGCCTAACGTTACCGATCCTTTTACATTGATATTGGTCATGTCCTCCGCTCTTATTAAAGCGTCAACCGCGGAAAGAACGCGGATTGTTACAGCCGTGCTCTGCCAGATGCCTGAACGCTGTGATTCAAGAAGCGAATAAAGAAGGCGTGTGTTTATATCATCGTAGGGATACTGCTGCGCGAAAAACTGCAATGTAAGGGCAAGCTGTTCGATGCCTGTGCCGTAGTAACTGTAGCGGTTTCTTTCCATTGGGTCCGTAATGTCTGCGCCTCTTGCGGTCAGCCGTATTAAGTTGCGAAGGCGCACAGCGGTATTTTCAGCTTCCGCGCCGCGGTTCAAAAGGCGGTAAGTCATTCCGGCAAAGGCAAGGACTGACGGATCAACATTATCGCGGCTGAGGATTTCAGCTAACCTTGACGAATCCACCCGGACAGAAGCATCCGTTCTTGCAAGAAGCGCAAAGACATACAGCATGTAAGACTGCAAATAAGACTGATAAATATAATCCGCAGAATTGCTTCTCCAGCTTTGCATGTTTTGATATTCACGGTTAAGGTATTCAACAAGATTGGAAATGTTAAGAGAAGACGGAACATTGATGTTCTTCTCTTTCGCGACTGCGATTACATGCGCGATTCGAAGGCTTACATAAAAATCCGCTCTTGTGCCGGCAGGCCAGTACGGAAAACCTCCGTTAGAAAGCTGAATCTGCGACCAGCTTCTGATTTCGTTTTCTACCGCGCGACGCGGATTGGCAACTTCGGATTTCAAGCTTAACGCGTCAAGGTATTCGCCGAAAACGACAAGCGGCATAACTGCGGAGCTTCGCTGTTCAAGGCATCCGTAGGGATAGCGGAAAAGGTAAGTTATCGCTGAATCAAGAAGGCTTAAGCGGGTAGCGTCAAGCGTTAAAGTCAAACTTCCGACACCGTTATCTGCAAATGAAGGTATAGCAATGCCTTCCGCCGACGAGTTGTCGTAGCCTGACTGCCCTGAAACAGTGCCTGTTGTAGTAACCGTTTCCATTACATAGGGATGTTCTATTATCATTTCACGCACAAGTCTTTCATTTAAGATATCAGAATTAATTGTAAAATTGAGTGTTATGTTTCCCTGCTTTACCGCAGCTACATCAAAATAAATAACCGCGTTATCGCCGCTTCTTACCGTTACGCGCCTTTCAGCAGTTCCGTCTACAAAAGCCTGCCCTGTAAGTTTGGCAAGCCCGCTTGATTCGTCCTGCGCTGCGGACGCGCCGATATCAAGCTTTACAGTCACAGTATGAGAGGCTGAATCAAGGTTTGTAATTAATACCCCGGCTTCCGCGGTGTCACGCTCGCGAAGGCGGCGCGGAACAACTTCGCGGACATTAATTCTGTTCTGGGCGGCGATCTCGCTTTCCTTAAGAGCGAAAAGATCGCCTCTCACTCCGAATACAGTTACGCGGTATGTTGTAAGATTGTCAGGAAGCTTAAATGTGCACGTAACTTTACCGCTTGCGTCTGTTATAAGCATCGGTTCAAATACGGCGGTAGGATTGAAGTCGGCTCTCTCTTCTGTTTTGCTGTCTTGCGAATCGCCTCCCATACGTTCCATAACGGCGTAGGTGACAGGATCCATCAGCATGGAGCGGGAATCGCCGCCTGCTACAAATAGCTGAAACTGGTATTCTGAATAAAAATGACTAATAGGGTCGGGAACACGGTAATTTATTAAATCAAGCACGCCTCTGTCTACCGCCATAAGTGAAAGTTCAGCGTCCGCAAGAGGACGGCCGTCCCTTGTCGCGGTAAGCGTCATTGTTACTTCTTCTCCGGGGAGGTATGTTTTTTTATCGGTTTGTATACTGACAGAAAACGCCTTTGTTCTTGAATCAACACTAAGTTTTGTTATGCCGAAATATCCCTTGGGCTTATCTAAATCGGGAGTTCCGTATTCATGAGACGGAGAACCAGATCGCACGGAATAAGAAGAAACTGATACATAAACTACAGGTACAAAGTTACGTGCAATGGGTATATCAAGAACAGTGACGGATTCGTCGATATAACGCACTTCTTCCGTAAAAATGCCTTCTCTTTCAACAGTGATAAGATAATATCCCGAAGACAGCGGGCTTTGAAGCAATATCTTCGCGGTATCGCCCGGCTCATACATTTCCCTGTCAGGAACAAGGCGAATTTCATCGGCGCTGTTCATGTTCCAGTAACCGCCCGCGCCTGTAACATAAAAACCCGTTTCTGTAAGAACGGTTCTGCCTTCGCTGTCTTTTGACGTTACGCGCAACACATGATAACCCGCCGCAGACGGTTTTACATTGATTGTTCCGCTGTTTCGGATATTGATATTCTGTTCGCTGTCTGTTATCTGCTGAAGTATGTATTCATCATTTATATAGCCGTATACGCCTCTTTGCTGGACGCGCCGCCATTCCTCGCGTATTAATTCAACTTTTATCTGCCCCGCTCCCTCTCCGCTTTGTAAAAATAAATTATTATTTTCTGTTTTAACTCCCGACGTGTTTACTGTTATGTAATCGCATGTAAATTCCTGTCCCGCGCGGACAAACCCCGTTACGCTGCTTTTAAGTCCGATATAAAAACCCGCAGGATGCGCCATTATTGATCTGTAAGCTGTAATCATCTGATTGCCGATATCAGTAACTCTCGCTTCCGCCTGATATAAATATGGCGCGCCTGTTACCTTACTGCTGCTTGATGTTCTCTGACTTAGTGTCGCGCTGCCTTGTCCGCTTAGCTCTCCTCTGTCTGAGCTTATATAACGCGTACTGTCCCACGCCCGCATCGGCCCGAATGTAAATCCCATTGTTTCAGCGTTATTCGGCGAAAAATATCCCATCCCTTCGAACCAGGCGCTCTCCCAGGATGCGCCTGATAAACTTCCGCCTGAGAGATAACTTGCTTTTAAATTTAAATTGATATCGTCACCTAATATGACGGCTTCGGGCGGAGAGGAAAGAGACGCCTGAAAACGCAGTCTTTCAAAAAACGCTATCGTTACGGGAATAGCAGCGACAGCCTCGTCAATTTCAGTTGTTTCAGTTACGCGCTTATAAACAAGCCTGTATGAACCCGGCTCAAGGTCTTCGGGAATAGCGATGCTGCCGTAAAAACTTCCTGATTCCGTTGTCACATCTTCAAATGCCGCGATCCTTGCCGGCCTGTATGAGTTTTCTTCAAGGATAACGGCATAATTTCCGTGATAAAGAGTGTACATGCCAAGCACGCGGGAACGATCCACGCCGCGGAATGTTATTGTTTCTCCCGGTTTATAAAGCCCTCTGTCTGAAAACATAAACGCAAGCGGAATGATCTCCTCGGCGCGCTGGGGAGAGTTCGCCCAGATGTCGTAACGCCATGTGTTATGTGAAGACGGGTTGAATACAGCCCTGTCTCCGTTTTTTTCTGACATTATATATGGCGCATAATTGTAATTGTTCACTAAAGTATTTTTTCTTAGCGAAAGCGAATTAAGGTTAATTACCGCAAGACCGCTTGAATCTGTTACAGCTTCGCCGTAATTCGGAAAATCAAGATTATCCGCGGTTTCCGTAATGTTATTTGAAAGCAGCGATACCTTAGCTCCTTCTACCGGCTTTCCTGTTGAGAGGCTTGTAACAAGAACGGTGATTTTATTAAAACCGTAACGAACAGTCATTCCAAGATCCGTTACCTGAATACTAAAAGCGTTTTCGTATAATCTGGTTCCGGTAACAAACGAATCGTTTTCCAGTCTGCGGGCGGTTAACAGTTCTATATTTGATCTGAAAGCGATAAAACCTTTTCCTTCTTCGTTTAAAAAAGGAGAAAGATCAATCTGCTCAAAATATTTTGCATTTGGTATTTCTGAAAAAACAGAAAAATTGGATAAGTTAGCGATATTTATGTTATTGTATCTGCGGTCTCTTGCTATATACGGATTATTTTCTGTTCCCAGTTGATAGAAAGAATTATTTGTAATATTGCTGTATTCAAAAATATAGCGCGGAGGAAACTGCGCTTCCAGCATAACATTGTATCTGTATTCGGGAAACTGCAGCGTGCCGGAAGGAGGAGGTTCATCAGGCATTATAATATTTGCAATATATGGAGAACTCAGTCTTCTGCCGTAAACATCCTCTACAAGAGAGCCGACAGTTATCGTAAATCGATCCCCATAATTAAAAGGCAGATTGAAAATACGAAGAGTGTTTCCGTATACTTCAAAATTGTCATTTGTTAAATTTGCCGCTGGTGATATTCGTATTCCCTGACGGATTGTGCTTTCATTGATTCCGTGGCTGAAATATATTTCGATAAGATTGGAATATCTGCCGTAACCTGCGCTTCTGTAGTGAGACGTTACAGTAAAAGGAGCCGGCGTTCTGAAACTGAAAACCTGATCCGTTTCCGTTCCGCGTGTTCCGCCGCGCGATCTTGCTCCCTGTTTCAAAGTAATTCTCACCTGCGAGTTAAAATCAACGCTGTCCTGAAGCTCCGCGATAACTTTATATTCGTCTGCCTGTTTCAGAGTAAAACGCCTGCTTATTCCTCCTGAAGTAATTTCTATATATCTGCTGATATCGGCGGCTTGTACAGGGTAATTAAAAAGAAGGCTGATCTGTCTTGCGGCTTCGGGAGGAACATTGTCACTGTCAAAACGGAAATTATTTCTTACTGTCCAGTCTTCGCCGGGAGTAACGCTTTTTATACTAAGAGTTTCTGTGTTAAAAGTAAAAACACGCTCTCCTGTAATACTGTTCCCGCTCAGGGAAGACGCGTTAGATGCAACAGTAATGGTATAAGTCTGCTGGCTTTGGCAGGGTTCTTCCCCCTCAAAGCTTAAAAAACTTGTTCCATACCACCGGAATTTTCCCTTAATCGCCGGAGTAATAGAAACTAACGGAGAGGACGCGCTTTGCTCTCCCAAACTTGCAAGCGGTATCATCGGCTGTGAAAAAATAATATATACTGAAGGGCGCTGTATCGCCGATGAATAATTTCCGCGCGGCCCCCAGTCAATAACTGTAAGGTTTTCAGCTTCTCCTTCAATCCGCCCTTCCAGCGTCTGAGCCGCTCTTATCTCCTGAATACGCGCCTGTTCCCTTGCGGGATCAAAATAAACTGTCTGGTAAGCTGTCAGGCTGCGAAGTCCTCCGCCTTCTGTAACACCCTGTCCCGCGACATCACCCGTAAGATCCGCTGCGCTCAGAATATCGTATTCGTTTACAGGCTCAGCTTTTAATGGACGGTAATCCAGTGCGAACGCGGCTTCAATAGCGGTATCGTTTACAAGCTGTCTTACAGGGTTTCTTGAATTAATTGAAGGAGAGTCCGGGTTTGTATATACATTAACATTCGCAGGCATTTGCGGGATATCAGCGGCATCATTAAATGTATTACTTTGACAGCCAAAGTAAAAAAGTAAAATAAAAATTGCTAATATGGCAGACGGTTTCTTCATCAGTATATTGTCGCATGAGTAACGATTTACCGCAAGCTGATATCCAGTGTTCCGTATTGTTTTATTCAATAAAGCAGGTTATATTTAAATTTGTGAACAGTGGAATTAAAAGAATTATATTTTTCACTTTTTTTATTTATGCGCTGACACCGGTTTTCGCTGACGGTTCATTGGAAAAAACACAGCAGCTTTTGGACAGCATTGAGTTAAGACTTCAATTTAATAATAAAATAACAGAAGTGAATAACGATCCGCTTTTTAATTTAGACAAGCTTACCCCCGGCAGCGCAGTCTATGTTGACAATTATTTCGCGGGATTCAGCACATATCAGCATTACGGAGTTTATATCGGAAACGGAAAAGTCATTCATTTCGCGCCGTTTGACGGGCAGGAAATAAGTTTTGAGAACGGAATAATCCATGAAACAACACTTGAAAATTTTCTAAACGGAAGAGCTCTGCAGATCGATGCGAATATAGAAAGAAAATTTTCAGAACAAGAAATCATCCAAAGAGCAAGATCGCGGATAGATGAAAAAGACTATGATCTGTTTTTTAATAACTGCGAACATTTTACAAGATGGTGCATAACAGGAGAAAGTGTATCTTATCAAGTATTAAATTTTCCTGAAAGACTTGAAAACACTATTATAACTATACGCGAAGGAATTAATAGTATTTCAGGTTTTTTGGACTCAATAAGATAAGAGGCTGTTCAAAAGCAAGATTTAAATTAATTCACCAATTGGCATACACAGAAAGCCCTAGTTTGCTATACTCAAAACAGACACAAATTTCTCAAAATCCGGAATTTTGAGTAACATAAAAAAGAAATGATAAAATCATACAGGGAGGGTTCTCAATGGGAGGGAAGAGGCAGCAATATGTATGGGTATACCAGCCGGAAGCGCCAAAATTTAATGCAGGAGAAAAAGCAGAAATACTTGAAAAAGTAAATGAATTAATCCAGCAACAACCTAAGGTATCGCAAAAGGTATCACGGGTGGAAATGCGGGCTAACCGTATATATTTATATGAGTTAGTGGAACAGCGCAATGCGGAAAGCGCAATATTTATCAAACCGTTAATCGGCGGCAAATACTTAGAGTATCTCTACGCGCGCATAACCTTACAGGATAACCAAGGTAATAATTACACCGTAGATTGGCAGCGGCATAACAATAATATGGATAACACTGTACACCGAAACCCTGCCGGAATGCATAAAAACATAGAAGACGATAAGTGCTGGTTTTGAAAGCGCTGTGAAGGAGTTAGGAGCCATATCAAGAGATGTTTTTGTTCGATTATATAATATGCAAGGTTTTTCCAAAACTTCAGTTTTAAAAAAGCTCTCTATAATAATATTTTTGCAATATTTACTATCGTGGTTTATACTTAAAAAGAGATGTAATTACACCGTTACATGGTGTATTTGACATGCGTCGCCGCTTCGGACCTTTGGTTTGCCGCGGCTAAAAAAGGAGCTGTTATGTCTGTAAATTCGTCTGAAAAGAAAACCGCTAATCCCGGTCCTCTTGGGCTTTTAGGTTTTGGCATGACGACCGTTTTATTAAATCTTCACAATGCGGGGATCATCGAACTTTCTATTGTTATCGTTGCTATGGGTTTTGCTCTTGGCGGAGCTGCGCAGATTATTGCCGGAATCAGCGAAATTCGGATAGGCAATACTTTTGGGGGAACAGCGTTTACAGCTTATGGTTTATTCTGGTGGTCGTTATGCCTTATATGGATTAATCCTTTCGGCGTTAATCCTGCGGACAATATTTCCATGGGTTTTTATCTTGCCTTATGGGGTGTTTTTACCTTCTTTATGTTTTTAGGGACGCTGTCGCATAATATGATTACAAAGACAGTATTTTTATCATTAGCTGTTTTATTTTTCCTTCTTTCAATCGGCGATTTTACCGAAAACCATCACATAACAAGAATCGCAGGTTGTGTGGGAATATTCTGCGGATTATCGGCAATCTATTCAGCCATGGCTCAGGTAGTAAACGGAGAACAGGGAAGGAAGATTTTTCCAACATGAGCCGGGTTTCATAATTTTAGAAATAAACCTCGAATGTACGGTTCACACTGCTGCCCGTTTACAGATATTATTCCGAATCTTGCCGTCTGACTAATTGGGAGGGAATCTTCTAAAATGGATTTTAAAGATAGGTTTTTTATACACAGTTAGTTTTGGAAAAGCTTCATGCAATTGGAAATTTTACTATTATTATAAATAGTGGTGAGAATTTTCTTGATGGTAATAATTTTTCTGATCATAAAGTTTTATTTCGTGAAAACTAATTATTGGAATATGATTCAGGAGCTATCATTGATTGTATAGAAGCAGCAATTCTTTTTGATATGACATTACCAGATTAAAATATTTATTACAAGTTTTATGACGTTCATAACGTAAAACTATTGTAAATATTGGTAAAAGAATATTTGAATGGTAGGAAAAGCAAAATATTATTAGCAAATGCAAAACCGATCGCACAACAAACGGTAACTGCTCACCGCCCTATTCGGGCGGTTCGGGTTCCGCAAAACACCGTTCGGGCTGCGCCCTCTGCAGTATTTTGCTCCACCACATTTTGCCAGCTCTGGTCGCGAACCTGAGGTTCGATGCTGCGCAAGCCCTTATTCGGGCTGGCAAAACGTCAGTTACCTAGAACGTTATGTGCCATTGTGGCAGGTGTGACTGGGGGCATAGGTAACGGTTTTGTAGTGGCGCATAGGTAACACTTTCAAGGTAGATTTAAACCAGATCAAAATAAAGGAGGATCTGGTTATGCCGTGGAAGGAGGTTAGCGTTGTGGAA
>Ga0209755_10000369_pt1 | contig 84672 bp, 65 predicted proteins | sample TergutCo191P1_FD_187301 | JGI IMG/M metagenome (GOLD analysis project Ga0209755, IMG submission 187301) | Cornitermes sp. P1 segment gut microbial communities from Petit-Saut dam, French Guiana - Co191P1 (SPAdes) (version 2) | ecosystem: Host-associated > Arthropoda: Insects > Digestive system...
ACGGGCTACGGGCTACGGGCTACGGGCTACGGGCTACGGGCTACGGGCTACGGGCTACGGGCTACGGGCTACGGGCTACGGGCGATTATACACCTTCCACCAGTAGTAATGTCAACCGTCTAGCGGAATGTGCACCCCGCACAGGGGGGCGTCCGTGAGAAACACGCTTCTCGTCGCGCTGCTTTTCTGCCATGCCGCGCTCGCGTTCCCCCAGCCAAGGCTGGCCATCCTGCCCTTCGCCGGCGGCGTGGGCGGGCAGGGCGAGTCGGTCGCGGCCCTTCTGTCGCAAAGGGCGGAAATCCTGTCCGCCTTCACCCTTGTCCCCACCACGCCGGAAGCCGTGGCCATGGCCGCCGAGCACCGGCTGCAGTCCGGCGCATTCGCCGATTCCGACCTGGCGGCCGGCCTTGGCCGGATGCTCGGCGCGGACTACGTCCTGTCCGGGGATCTTAGATCGCTGGGATCCAGGAACCTTGTCGTCGCCACCCTGGTCCGCGTGGACACCCTGGAACTGGCCGCCGGATACCACCGCGTGTACAGAATGCCCTGGGAAATCCGGGGAATCCTGCCGTCGATGGCCAGGAGCCTGTCCGCGCGGCGGGAATCTTCTATAAAAGACCTGCCGACACTGGCCGTCGCGCCCCTAGGCGTGTCCCCTGGGGACGAGCATGCCCACGACATGGAAACCCTGGCCCAGGTACTCGCCATAGAGATCGCCAACTCCGGCGAGTACGCCGTGCTGCCCAGGGCCTCGGCCATGCGCTCGGCGCTCGCGGCGTGGGAGGCACGCATAGCCGACGAAAGGGCCGCCGCGCTGGACCGCCTGGTCGCGGTGATCCTGGGGATCCTGTACGACCAGGACGACGGGCTGGAGACGGCCGAGGCGTCGGCCACGGAAATCGGCCGCGCCGCCGGGGCCGACAAGGTGCTCTCGATGGAAACGCGCGCCCTGGACGGCGTGACCGTGTTCGCGGCCCAGATACTCGGCACGGACACCGCCGAGCCGGTCGCCGGGATCGACCGCGGCTTCCGTGGCATCGGCGAGGGCGTGAACCTTATGGCCGAGGTCGCCGCGATCCTGCTGGATCCGGACGGCGCGCCGTTGCGGATCGCCCGGCTGGAACGCGAAAGGCGTCGTGCCGCAATGTTCGGCGACCCGGCCAGGTTCTGGAGCCTCGGCCTTTCCGCTGGAACCGCGTTCGCCACCCCCCTTGCCATAGGCACCATTCACGCGACGCTGGCTCCCCTGCCATTCTCGTTCCTGCGGCTGGGCGTGGATCTGGGCTTTCTTAGCAATCTGGAAATGGGCGGGCAAAGGGCCGGGCATTTCTCGGCGCACCCCTTCGCCCAGGCGGCCTTTTTCTACCCGTTTGCCTGGGGCGGCGTTTTCCTTGGCGCGGGCGGCGGCCTTACGGTCGCCAGGTACCAGTTCGGCCAATTGGTGGAAAATACGATAGCCCCCATGGCGGACTTTACCGCCGGCGTCAACATAGGGAACGTGTTCGAGGTTTCCTACACCCTGCGGACGGATTTCTCGCGCGTCGGCGGCAAGGTGTCCGCCGGGTTCACGCATAGATTTAGGACAAGGAGATGAACATGGGTCGTTTGCCCGGAACGCGGCTTTCCGTCGCGCTCGTTTTGCTCGCCGCGCTGGCGGCTCAGTTTACGGCCTGCGACGGCCTTTCCGGGTTCTCGCAGTGGCCGACCTACACGCTGGTCTTCCACGCCAACGGCGGGCAGGGGTCGATGGGTTCCGTTACCCGCAGGCACGGCGAGTACCATTACATTCCCGCGAACGCCTTTACCCACACCGGCCACAATTTCGAAGGCTGGGCTAGATCGCCGGGCGGCGAGAAGGAGTTTTACGCCGGGCAACAGGTCGTTGGGCTGGGGACCAGGGCCGCCGGGGACACGATAAACCTTTTCGCCCTGTGGGACATGGTCGGCTTTGTCATAACCTTTGACGCCAACGGAGGGGACGGGAACGCCCCCGCGCCGGTAACGCTGGACGCTGGCGAGGGCATTACGCTTCCCGACCAGGGCTGGCTTTACAAGTACCGGCATACCTTTGGCGGGTGGATCACCGGCGCGGGGACGCCGTACCGGGCCGGATCCAGGTTTACCCCGGCCGGCGACGTCACGTTTTACGCGGTCTGGCATCCCTATGGAACGTATTTTGTCGTCAGCTTTGCCGCCAACGGCGGATCGGGGAACGCCCCCGCGCCAATGCCGGTGGCCGGTGGCGTTACGCTTCCCGACCAGGGCGGACTTTCGAAATACCGGCACACGTTCGGCGGGTGGCTGGCGGAATCCGGGACGCCGTACCGGGCGGGATCCAGGTTTACGCCGATCGGCGACGTCACGCTTATGGCGGTCTGGCATCCCTACGGCACGGTCTTTACCGTCATGTTCGCGGCCAACGGCGGATCCGGGAACGGCCCGCCGCCCCTGTCCGTTGGCGCGGGCGAGATCGTCACGCTTCCGAACCAACACGGGTTTTCCAGAACCGGCCACACGTTCGGCGGGTGGAACACCATGCCCGACGGGGCGGGCGACGGCTACGGCCCCGGCGCGCCGTTCTCGACATACGTGGACGCAACCCTTTACGCGACCTGGGTCGCGGAATCGGTCGGGGGCGACTGGGTTCAGTTTTGCCCCGAGACCGGCGCGATCACCGGTTTTCGCGGCGTCAGCCGGAGCATAACGATACCGCCGGTGATCAACGGGGTGACGGTGGCGGCCATAGGGGAGGGGGCGTTTATGCGGAACCACCTGACCGGGGTCGTTATTCCGGGGGGCGTCGTGTCCATAGGGCTTAACGCCTTTGCCGAGAACCCGCTGACGTCGATAGGCATACCCAGCGGCGTAAATATAGCCAACGGATCCTGCATGGGACTGCATGGTGACGCCTTTCTTGCCGTGTACAACGGCAACGGCAGGCTTGCCGGGGTTTACGCCTGGGACGGCGCGTGGCGGATCCATGGCGACGCCGGCCACGGCTCGGCGGTTTTCTCGATAAGTTTTTCCGGTTTCGCGGATCTGGCGGCGGGCATGGACGCCCATCGAAGCGTCGGCGTGTTGGACCGCCCGGCGACCATCGGCGTCGGCGGCGGCTTCGACCAGGTCAGGTGGGTGCACGACGGCGAGATCGTGCAGGGCGCGACCGGGGCTAGCATCGACTTTTCGGCTCTGCACGGCAACCGGATGGGTCTGCACTTTGTTACCGTGGAAGTGCGCGCCGGCGGCAGGTGGTACAGCCACCACATCGGCATCGTCGTAACAAGATAGGGGGAAACGTGCGAACATTTTTTAGGACAATGGCCAGCTGGCCGGCCGCGAAAAAAATAGCGGCTCTGCTGCTTCTTGCGTTCCTGCTGGCTGGGTGCCGCGACATTCTGCGGCCTAACGAGGACGCGCCGGCGACCGGATTCCTTTTGCTGACGGTAGGCCGCGACACGGCAAGGACGATTATGCCGGCCATTACAGGCGCGGACGATTTTGAAACCTTTACCCTGGATCTGGTTCACCTGAATACCGGCAACAACGTTTACATACCGGACTGGAACGGGGATCCCGTGCTGGACTTGGCGGTCGGGGACTGGGAGCTTACCGTGACCGCGTTCCTGCCGGATCCCGGAATCGCGGGATCCCGCGTCGCGGCTGCCAGGACCGCCGTTCCCGCGACTTTTGCCGTCGGCGCCGGGCTGCCGGCGGCCGTTACCGTCGGGCTTTTTCCGATCCCCGGCGGCTCGGGCTGGTTCGGCTGGGACATATCGGGCGCGCCCGCCCGGATTAGGATCACGAACCTTGACGGCGATATTATAGAAAATTACTTTCCCGTTTTGCCCGGCGTCCCGGGCGTCCTGCAACTGGAATCCGGCCAGTACCGCGCGCACCTTGTCATGATCGGCAACGATGGCCGGAACGTAACGATTAGCAGAATCCTTAACATTTACGCCGGCATGACAAGCCGCTGGATCGAGGCGTTTACGCCGGACGGCTTTAACCGGTCCTTTCTGGACTATTTTTTGGAATCGTGGGATGGGGCGTGGTGGGATCTGTCGTGGGTTCAGCCCGGCCATTTCGACATCCTGCGCGACGAGGAGGGGATTCGGGGCGTGTACCCGGGGAACGTCGGGGAGGTTGTCGCCTGGTTCAACGAAATACACCGGCTTTCGTGGAGCTACGATACCGCGGATTGCCTAAGGGCGCTGGTCGATGCCGCGCTGGTTGCCATAGGTGTGTGGAACTACGACCTCTATACAATCGATGAAAACACCGTTCGCAACTGGGTGCAAAACGGTTCGCATATAGTTTTTACGGACTTTGGCTGGGGAGCGGCGGTGACCATTGGCGGCGCTTATCAAATACTATGGGAGTTCCCTGGGGCCACTCCCGTTTGGGCTGAAATTACTTTTGACGGAAACGGTTACCTGGGATCAACGCTTCCGGGATCGATTGAAGCATGGTCTGGAGACTGGATACCGCTTCCGGTGTGGTACGCCGATAGGGATATAGACGGCTACTGGTTTGCCTTTCGTGGGTGGAGTACCGATCTGGGCAGTACCTTCCCAGAATTTATGCCGGGCGAAATGTTTCAGGTAATCGACGACGTGACATTGTACGCGGTCTGGTCCGAATATGGTTTTGCTTTCCAGGGTTGGGACGGTGCAATTATCGGCTTTAGTGGCGGTAGTACGGATATAGTTATACCGTCTGTAATCGACGGTGTGGTGGTAACTTCTATTGTTGATGGATGGGTATGTGGCGAAGGGGTGTTTTCAAGGAGACAGCTAACCTCTGTCGTCATTCCCGATGGCGTTACCCACATCGGGGATTGGGCGTTTCAGCTTAACCAGCTAACCACCGTTGTCATTCCAGAGGGCATTACTTCCATCGGGGAGTTGGCGTTTGCGGAGAACCATCTAACCACCGTCGTCATTCCAGAGGGCATTATCTCCATCGGGGATTGGGCGTTTTGGCACAACCATCTAACCGCCGTTATCATTCCAGAGGGTGTTACCTCCATCGGGGAAGCTGCGTTTGCGGATAACCATCTAACCACTGTCGTCATTCCAGAGGGCGTTACTTCCCTTGGGTATCAGGTGTTTGCGTGGAACCAGCTAAGCTCCGTCGTTATTCCAGAGGACGTTACTTCGATCGGGGGTTGGATGTTTTATTCCAACCAACTAACTTCCGTTGTCATCCCAGGAGGCGTTACCTCCATTGGGACGGGTGCGTTTTTTGACAACCATCTAACCACTGTCGTCATTCCAGATGCCGTTACCTCCATCGGGAGTTGGGCGTTTTGGGGCAACCCGCTAACCTCAATAACCATACCAGGCGATGTAGATATCGCCCCTGCTCCTGACTGGGCGTATATTCATGCAATGGGCAACCACGGCGAATCCTTCCTCATCTTCTACAACTCCACCGGCAGACGCGCTGGCACCTACACCTGGGTCGGCGACGAATGGTCAGGCTGGTGGGTCTTCTATCGCGACCCCGGCACCGCCGCCATCACTCTAACCTTCACCGGTTTCTGGGACGGCGCGGCGGGCATAGACGCGGACCAAAGCGTCAGCATCCTGGCTTCGTCCGCGTATATAACCGCCGCAGGCAGCTTTGATTATGTCAGGTGGGTCCACGACGGGCAGGCGGTGCCGGGCGCGTACTTGCCGACCCTGGACTTCTCGGCCCTGCACGGCAACCGGATTGGCACGCACTTTGTGACCGTGGAAGTCGGCGTCAACGGCGGGTGGTACAGCCGCCACATCCGCATCAACGTGACAAGGTAAGGGGGTAACATGAAAAACGAGCGAGCGTTTTTGCGAAAGACCGGGGCTCCGGCCGCCTGCCTGCTGGCCGCCGCCCTGTTGCTGCTGGCCGGATGCCGCGACGCGATGCACCTGGCCGGGTGCCACGATCCGGTGCACCCCGCGAGCGCCGTCGAGGCCGCGCCTGCGACCGGATCCCTTTGCCTGACCATAGGCCCCGGCAGGGCGCGCACGATCCAGCCGCAGGTTTCCCGTATAGAGGATTTTTACGCTTTTGCCCTGCACCTGTCCCACCAAGACACCGGCGACAGCGTTGACATACACAACTGGGACGGAACCCCCGTCGCCGGCCTTGCCGTGGGGGACTGGCAGCTTGCCGTGACCGCGTTCCTGCTCTGTCCCGCCGGATCCCCGGTCGCGGCTGCGGGAACCGGCGGGCCGGTGCCTTTTGTGGTCAGCGCCGGGCAAACCACCAGCCTAAGTGTGGTCGAACTTTACCCGCTTTCGGCCGGCGACGGGTGGTTCGCCTGGGACCTGCACTTTCCCGGCGATTCGGCGTCCGTTTCGATTGCCCATTTTGCCTCCGGCGATCCGGTGGCTCATGCGCTGGCCGTGCTGCCCGGCTACCCGGGCAGCCTTGAACTGCCGGCCGGCCGCTACCGGGCGCACCTTTCGCTTAGCCACGAAGGCCGGGACATAACGATTAGCAGAATCCTTAACATTTACGCCGGCATGACAAGCCCCTGGGTCGAGGCGTTCACGGTGGATGACTTTAACCGGCCATTCCTGGACTACTTTTTGGAATCGTGGAACGGGTCGTGGTGGGATCTGTCGTGGGTTCAGCCCGGCCATTTCGACATCCTGCGCGTCGAGGAGGGGATTCAGGGTGTTTATCCGTGGAATTATTGGACCATTCGTAACCAGTTCAACGCCATTCATCGGCTTCCCTGGCACCCGGGTTATAACACTGCGGATTGCTTGAGGGTGCTGGTCGATGCTGCGCTCATTGCCACAGGTGTACAACAAGGCTCTATCGTACCCCCTTGTTGCTGTTATGAAACCGCCATTAATGGTACCGACATAACGTTTGTGAGGGAATGGGACTGGTGGGACATAACGTTTCCAGGGGGGTGGAGTATCCCATGGCAATGGTGGGATTATGAGACAGTCGCAATCATTGGAAATTATTACATAGTGGGGATCTGGCAATTGCCACCAGTTGCCCCCCCTTGTGGATGTAATCCCTATCTATGTTGCTGTGACACCCCTCATTTTCCTTCCTGTCACTGTGGCAGTTATTGTTGGTGTTCTGAATACAATGGCTGGTGTATCTGGCCTGGCTGTAGTCCCTGCCGTTGTGACAATTGCTGGTGTGATAACCACTGTTTGTGTGGTAATGGATCTCCTGCGATAATTTTTGACGGAAACGGTTACTGGGGATCAACGCTTCCGGGATCGGTTGCAGCATGGCCCGGAGACTGGATACTGCTTCCGGTGTGGTACGCCGATAGACCGATAGACGGCTACTGGTTTGCGTTCCGAGGATGGAGCACCAATCCGGACGGCACTTTCCCGGAATTTATGCCGGGCGAAATGTTTCAGGTAATCGACGACGTAACATTGTACGCGGTCTGGTCCGAATATGGCTTTGTTTTTGATTTCGCTGACGGTACTGTTACAGGTTTTAGTGGCGGCAGTTCGATTGTGGTTATACCGCCCACGATCAATGGGGTGTGGGTATCTTCCATTGGGTATAGGGCGTTTGCGTGGAACCATCTAAGCTATGTCGTTATTCCCGAGGGCGTTACCTCCATCGGGATGGAGGCGTTTGCGGATAACTGGCTAAGTTGGGTAAGCATTCCTTGGGGTGTTACTCACATTGGAATGGGGGCGTTTGCGAATAACTGGTTAAACGGGATTAACATCCCCAGCAGCGTTACCCACATCGGGGCTGGGGCATTTGCGAACAATACGCTAACCTCAATATACATACCATACGGTGTAAATGTGGGGTATTATCCATGCTGCTGCGATGGCTGGGATTGGAGTTCGTACTGGAGAGCGCATGACACAATGGGCTTTTTCGGCAATTCCTTCCTTGCTTTCTACGAAGCCCATGGCAGACGGGGAGGCACGTACGAGCTTATTAACGACAGGTGGTTCAACAACGTCACTAGCTCATGGTGCTTTTACAGCGGCGGAAGGTTTCTGTTTGATAGTTCTGGCACTATCGTCGGCTTTACTACTGGCTGGAGCTCAACCATATTTATACCGTATGAAATCCATGGGATACCAGTAACTGGTATCGGGGCTGGAGCGTTTGCGCACAACGGGTTAACCAATGTTGTCATTCCTGGCAGCGTTACCTGGATTGGGCATGGAGCGTTTGCGGACAACAGGTTAACCGATGTCGTCATTCCAAGCAGCGTTACCCTGATTGAGGGTGGGGCGTTTGTAGGCAACAGCCTCACCGCAATAACCATGCCAGATAGTGTAAGTGTGGATCATTTTATTCGCATCGTGTGCTGTTGTTATTTTGGCTGGGAGTTCCCGCCTTGGTGGAGTTGGAGTATCTTTCTTCCATCCATGGGCATCCACGGCGAATCCTTCCTCGACTTCTACAACTCCACCGGCCAACGCGCGGGTACCTACCTATGGATCGAAGCAGAAAACCGGTGGATCCTCTACGGCGACTATGGCGAGGTCTTCGTCTTCGACATCCGGTTCACCGGCTTTGCCGACGGCGAGGCCGGCATAGGCTTTGACCAAAGCGTCAGCGTCCTGGATCCCGTCGCGCTGATTACCGTCGCCGGCGCCTTCGACCAGATCAGGTGGTTCTACGCCGGCCAGCCGGTGGCGGGCGCGGGAATCGTGCAGGGCGACCACGGCGAGACGTTCGACTTTGCCCGGCTGCACGGCAACCGGATAGGCCCGCATTTCGTTACCGTCGAGGTGCGCCGGGGCGGCAGATGGTACAACAGCCAAATCCGCATAAACGTGACAATGTAAGGGGGAAACATGAAAAACGCGCAGACGACTTGCCCGGCGGCCGCCAAAAAAGGCCCCCGCGTGTTTAGGAATATCGCCCCAGCCCTGGCCGCGCTGTCGCTTGCCGTCGGCCTGCTGGCCGGGTGCCGCGACGCCCTGCAGCCGCAGAACGTCCCCGACCCCGTCCCCGAAAGCCCGGCGGAGACCGGCCGGGTTTCCCTTACCATAGGCCGGGGAATCGCGCGGGCCTTTCTCGCCGATATCCAGATAGACGGCTTCGACGACCTGGTTTTTTTCCTTTATTTTTCCCCCGGCTCCGGCAACCCCAACATGCCCTTTAACGTCCATATTTACGGGGGCACGTTCGAGGGCGACCTTGCCTCCGGTATCTGGAACCTTTACATAACCGCGTTTAGCCCGGCCGGCGGCGACGCCGTGGCGTGGTACGTCGCCCCCGCGCCTTTTACCGTGTCGCCCGGGCAAACCACGCATGTCGTCGTGGGTTACCTTGCCCCGGTTCCCTCCGGCCCCGGGCTGTTCAGTTGGAGCCTGGCCTTTTACCTGGGCGGCGACGCCTCGATGGCGCTAAGGAATCTGGACGGCGATATAATTTCGGACGACCTTCTTTACCTGGGCTTTTCCGAAAGCATTCCCCTGCCGGCCGGACAGTACCGCGCGTACCTTACCCTGCGCCACGGCGGCGACCAGGTAACGATTAGCAGAATCGTTAACATCTACGCCGGCATGACAAGCCGCTGGATCCAAACCTTTACGCCCGGCCACCTAAACCGGTCCTTCCTGGACCATTTCCTGGAATCGTGGGACGGATCGTCGTGGGACCTGTCCTGGGCTCAGCCCGGCCATTTCAACATCCTGCGCGCCGAGGAGGGAATCGAGGGAGTGTACCCGTGGAACTTCGGGGAAGTTGTCGAATGGTTCAACGGCATACACCGGCTGCCCGGCCACCCCGGTTATGGCACCGCCGATTGCCTAAGAGCGCTGGTCGATGCCGCGCTTGTCGAAACCGGCGCGCGGGCTCTTTTCGCCGCCCCGGTCAACCTGAGCGGCGACCAGGTGGAAGAAGCCATTCGCGGCTATGCCCGGAACGGCACCGGCATTACGTTCCATTGGCCGGATTGGAACCTGGTTGTCGCGACGATAGGCGACCGGTACAGCGTGGAAATTTACGTTCAATTTCCAGCCCCCCGCGATAACCATTTAATCCACATCCAGGGCGGCACGTTCCAGATGGGCTATTGCCCCAGCGGCGAGGGTTTATGGTGCGGTTCACCCACACGCGCAGTAACGGTAAGCGGTTTCTATATGAGGCGCTTCCAGGTAACGCAGGGGGAATGGTACGACGTGATGGGGACGCGCCCCAGTTCGTTTACCGGCGAGACAAACTGGGACGGTGTTCCCGTGACGGGCGTAAACTGGCGGAACCTTCCGGTGGAAATCGTAAGCTGGTACGACGCGCTGGTGTTCAGCAACAGGCTGAGCATAATGCACGGTCTTACCCCCGCATACAGCATAGGCGGCAGTACAAACCCCAACGACTGGGGGTCAGTGCCGACTACATTATGGGATGCCGTTGGAATAGTTCCCGGATCCACCGGGTATCGACTGCCGACCGAGGCGCAGTGGGAGTTCGCTGCGCGTGGTGGGATTGTTTGTATGGGCAACTTCGTCTATTCGGGAAGTGACACCGTCGCCGATGTTGCGTGGATATGGGAAAACAGCGAAGGAAGAACGCATGAGGTGGGAACTAGGCAACCGAACGCCCTAGGCCTGTACGATATGAGCGGCAATGTGTGGGAGTGGATTTGGGACTGGTTTGGCACCTACCCGAGCATTGCGGAGACAGATCCGGTGGGCGCGTCCTCGGGATCCGAGCGCGTGCTTCGCGGCGGAAGCTGGGGTAGCTTGGACAGGGGCGCTCGTTCAGCGTATCGACACGGCGCCGACCCGGCTTACCGGAACTCCTTCCTTGGCTTCCGCCTTGTCCGCCCTTCAATCCCCGTTGACGATTTCGTCCGCGTCCATGGCGGCACGTTCCAGATGGGCTATTGCCCCAGCGGCCAACACGAAACGCCAATACGCGCGGTAACGGTAAGCGGCTTCTACATAAGCCGTTTCCAGGTAACACAGGGCGAGTGGTACGACGTGATGGGGACGCGCCCCAGTTGGTTTACCGGCGAGACAAACTTGGACGGTGTTCCCGTGACAGGCGTAAACTGGCGGAACCTTCCGGTTGAACGGGTAAGCTGGTACGACGCGCTTGTGTTCAGCAACAGGCTGAGTATTCAAAGAGGCTTGGAGCCCGCGTACAGAATAAGCGGCAGCACGAACCCCGGTGACTGGGGGACGCCGACTGCATCATGGGATGCCGTTGAAATAGTCCCCGGCTCCACCGGTTATCGACTGCCGACCGAGGCCCAGTGGGAGTTCGCCGCGCGCGGTGGGATAGTTTGCCAGGGCAACTTCGTCTTTTCGGGAAGCGACACCGTCGCCGATGTCGCATGGATCCCCGAGAACAGCGGAAGAAGAACGCACGAGGTAGGGACAAGGCAACCGAACGCCCTTGGCCTGTACGACATGAGCGGCAACATATTTGAGTGGGTCTGGGATTGGCTTGGCACGTATCCAGATATTGCAGAGACGGATCCCACAGGTGCAGTTTACGGCTACTATCGCGTGCATCGCGGCGGCTGCTGGTACGTTTCGTCCGTGTACGCTAGGTCGGCGCTTCGTCTCGGCTTTCATCCCGACGATCGGAGCAGCAACCTTGGCTTCCGTCTTGTACGTCCCTAAAGGCGCGGAGTGACAGTCACCGGGTTTTAAGCCCCTCCGCGCGTGGTGACTGGCACTTTTTTACTACTATTAGCGTCATTCTATCAGCCGACCTTACGGCGACTGCCCCCGCGCCTGTTTTGCAATCCCACGGAGGCGCGGAGTGCTGGCTCTTCGCTGGAAGGCTTTGTGTCTTGGCGGAACATACGCGGGGAATCACAGCCCGCGCCGTAACCAAAAACAGTTGCATCGAGTCTCGATTTTTGCTATAAGGAAAAGCTTGCCAAGCGCTTGCGGTCTCGCCCAACCGATTTCACGTTTGACGAGTTGGCCACGTTGCTCGGGTCTTTGGGGTATTCAATGGAACCGTCGGGGAAAACAAGCGGTTCTCGAGCGGCATTTTCAAACCAGGATGGGGACTACATCCGGTTACACAAGCCGCATCCCCGGAATATTCTGAAGATGTATCAGATAGACGATATTGTCGAAAACCTGACGGAGAGGGGCTTGTTATGAGTAACAAATACGGAAGCCATTTGCACTACAGGGGCTATACCGGAAGCGTCCGGTTTTCCGAAGAGGACGCTGTTTTCCATGGGAAAGTCGTCGGCATAAAAGCGCTAGTATCTTTTGAAGGCGACAGTGTTAGCGCCATTACCAACGATTTTCACAAAGCGGTGGACGGGTATTTGGAATTTTGCGCGGCCAATGGAAAAACGCCGGAAAAACCATACAAAGGTTCTTTTAATGTTCGTATCGGCGCGGATCTCCATCGCAAACTGGCCATGGCCGCGTCCACCCGCGGTGTCTCTTTGAACAGACTGGTTGAAGACGCCATCCGGCAACAGGTATAATCCCGGGGGAGGCGCGAAGGAGTAGGCGCGAAAGTGACAGGTTTCCGCGCAACGGTTCTGGCTTGCCTGTTCCAGTAAACGGCGTTCTGGTGATTTCCCTAATAAGTCCGCTTATTTTCTTGAACACCTTTAAATCGTCGGTTGCCCACGACTGATAGTCGGTTAAAGCGGATTCATGAAACAAGACTTTCATGGCAGGCTGTCAAGGAAAACCATGTTCCTGCCGGCGTTTATGTCCTGTACGGCTTTTAGCAGTTGCGGGTCTTCAAGCAGGTAGTCGGTTTCGTCCATTGCTTCCTGCACAAAAATTTCTATTCGTTTTTTGGGGTATGCCCGCTGCAGCACCTCAACAAACTGTGGGGTCAGCTCTTCCGTGTCAAGGGTGTAAGTGGAAAACATGTCTTTATGTTAGCGCAAAACCTCTTTTTTTGCAAAGCCGATCTTACGGCGACTGTCCCCGGTTTTGCCGAGCCGAAAGGGCTACTGGCTTAGCGACTGCAGCGCCTCCCTAATATTGGTAAGCTGGGTGTTAAGGCTCGCGATGTCCGCCTCCTGCCGCCTGTTTTGCTCCTCCAGTTCCCTAATCGCGTTGTCCCGCGCGCCAAGCTCCTGGCTAAGCGACGCGACCTGCGTCTGGCTTTCCTGCCGTATGGTTTCGGCGGCCTGCGTCTGCGTGGCCACCTGCGCGGCCAGGGTCGCGTTCTGGGACGTCAGTGTCGCGTTCGCCGACTGCAGCGAGCTTACCGAGCCCTGAAGCTGGGTGATGTGCTGCGCCGCCCCGGCGTCCCCGGCGACAAGCGCCTCCCTGGCCGATTCAAGCTCGGCTTCCAGCCTGGCGACCTCCCCCTCCAGCCTTGCCTCGGCCTCCCTGTCGGGGGGCAGCGCGCCGGCGATCATGGCCTGTTGGGCGACGCGGCTTTCCTCCAGCAGGGTTTCCAGGGCGTCGCTTGCCTGGACGTACAGATCCCTGCGCGCCTGGATTGCGCGCACCCCGTGAAACGCGGGGCTGTTTATGAATTCCCGCAGGGACGCTATGGTTTGCCCCGCCTCGTCGGCGCGGTTTTCCGCGACCTGCGCGTGGATGTTCGCGAAGAAGGCAGAGATCTGGGCCTCCACCGCGGCGGCCTGCGCCTGTTCCCTGGAAACCTGGGCAAGTTCCGCGCGGGCCGCGTCCAGATCGGCGGAATGCCTGTCGGCGACCGCGGTAATCTCGCGGACGCGAGCGTCAAGCTGGGCCTGCAGCATCGCCTCCCTGGAACGAGCCTCTTCCAGTATATGGGATCGCTCCTCCCGCGCCTGCGCCAGCGCCGCCAGGCGCTCCTCCTGCTGGGTCACCAGCTGTTCCCGGATGGCCTCCTGTTCCAGGGTCAGCACCTCGCTTCCGATAATTAGCTCCTGCAGCTGCGTCTCGACGTCGCCAAGCGAAAGGAGTATCATGTTGATCTCCGAATCCTTCGCCTCCAAAAGCGAGTTGGTTTCCCTGCGGATTTCGTCGATAAGGGCGCGTTCCATGTCGCTGAAGACCCTTGTACCCTCGCGCGCCTGTATGTTGGCCTCGCTCTGGAACGAGTAAAGCGCGAAAAAACCACCGGCAAGAACCGCCAGGGCGAAGACGTTGACCAGGACCGGGAAAAGCCCGCCGTTCTTTTTCGCCTTAAAGCGGCTCCCCGGGCTTCCGGCGGTTTCGGTTCCCGAGGAAAGGGCCCGGCGGTTTTTCTCGGCGATGCCGTTTATCTGTACCAGGATTTCCTGCTGTTCCTCGACGGAAATGCCGGAGCTTGCGTCTATGACTATCTCGGATCCGGCGTCCCGCGCGTCGGTTTTGTTGTTCGCTGTCATTTTTCCCCCTTAGTCTGTCGCCGGGTTCTGCCCGGCCTGTAGTCTTGCCTGCACCGCCCGGCGGATTTCCGAATCGTCAAGCAGGCTCGTAATGAACTGCATCCTGTCCAGAGGATCCTCGTAAGGGACGCTTCCCATGCCGATGGCCTCCTGCAGGGCCCCGATCTGTTCCTCTATCGCGGCCATGCGCTGCCTGGCCTCGCCGCCCCTTCTTTCGTCCCGCACCACCGCCTCCAGGGTTTCGGCGACCTGGGCCATGTCCCTTCTGGGCCGCCCGTCGCGTCCCCGGAAGGCGGGGGTTTCCAGGGCCTCGCGCAGCGATTCAATCGCCTCCTCGGCTTCCCCCGGGGTTTCGGCGCCGGCGACCCGCCTGCCGGCCCGCGTGGCCAGGCCGGCCAGCTGGCTTTCCTCCGCGTCGGCCCGTCTTTGCTCCCTGCGGGCCTCGGCCAGTTCGTCGCCGGCGTCCCCGCGCCCCCGTCCGCGTTCCCGTTCGGGATCCCCCCTGGCGGCGCGGGCGGCGCGGCGTTCCTCGCGGAGGGCCAGCAGCTCGGCTTCCTCGGCCTCGCGGCGTTCCTCCTCGGCGGCGCGCCGCCGGCCAGGTCGCGGTTCCTCCCGGGCGACGGCGTCGTCCGCGCGTTCGCGTTCGCGATCACGCCTGTTCCGGGGTTCCGTCCCTTCCTCCGCCGTGCGGGCGATTCGGTCCCTCGCGCGGGTGTCGCGCCTGGCCTGCAGGTCCGCCTCGTCGGCGCGGGCCTCGTCCAGCACTCGGGATCTTTCCCCCCGCGCCAGGGCCAGCGCCGCGCGGCGCTCGTCCCTTTGGGCCCCAAGCCGTTCCCGGGCGGCCAGTTGCTCGGCGGTCAGGCCGTCGTGGGAAAGATCGCCCAGTTGCGTCTCGACGTCGGCCAGCGACGAAAGGATCGCGCTTATTTCCAGATCCCTTTCCGCCAGGCTGGCCACGGTCTCCCTGCGGATCTCCTCGATAAGCGCGCGCTCCGCCGGGTTGAAAACCCTTTCCCCCTCGCGGGCCCGGATCTCGACGTCGCCCTGCATGGCGTAAAGCGCGAAGAAGCCCCCCGCCAGCATTACCGCGGCGAAGGCGTTGGCCAGGATCGGGAAAAGGCTCCCGTTTTTTTTCGCCTTGAATCCCTTGGACAGATCCGTGGATCGGTTTTTCTCGGCGATGCCGTTTATCCGGTCCAGGATTTCCATTTGCTCTTCCCTGGAGATCTCCACCCCGGTGGCCTCGTCCAACGTCGCGCCCTCGTCTTTTTTTGCCGTGCTCATTTCTTCCCCACTTCCACCTTGGACACTTCCTTGACGGCCAGCCGGATGCCGCCGGCCTTTAGCCCCCGCACGCCGAACTTCTGGGACTTGAAGTCCTCGGTAAGTTTCTTTAGCCTGGGCTTCGGCACGTACCTTAGCGTGAACGTGAACCTTGTCCTTGTGTCGATGTGCAGGACCTTGGCCCCGTCCGGTACAAGGAAGTAGTCCTTGTTCATGATCCAGCCCTCTATGACGCAGCGCTTGATGCAGGCGAAGCCCGTTTCAGCTTCCTTGTAGATAATCGTAAAGACCGTCTTCGCCAGCAGTTCCTTGTCCGCGACGCCGATCCACCAGGCGTTCGCCCCTATAAACAATTTATCGGGAAGATCGGTTACCGAGTACATGCCGTTGTTGCGCAGGGCCAGCACCCGGTCGAAGGGCGAGACCTCGGCGATTTTCTCCCCGGCCACGTTGGTCCCCAGGTACCCGGTCTTTTTGTCGTACTTAAGCTCGACGTCGCGCTTGACGACCTCCTTGACGTCCACCTTGTCGAAGGCGCCGACCTTAGTCCGCCGCGCCCCCCGCCCGATCTCCTCGTTGGCCTCGATCTTGGCGATGATCCCCTGCAGGTAGCCGATGGAGTAGGCGACGATGCTCTTTAGGTGCGCGTTGATCTCCTTGACGCGGGCCTTTATCTGGTCCATCTCGTCGCGGGCCTTGTTTATGTCGTAAAGCGATATCCGGCGAATCGGGATCCGCAGCAGATGCTCGACGTCGTCGGCGCTTACGCCCCTGGGCCCGACCTCCTTGGCGAAGGGCTCGAAGCCCCTGACCACCGCCTCGTGGACCCCCTTGGCGGTCTTCATCTTCTCGATGGCCTTGTAGATGCGCTCCTCGATAAAAATCCGTTCCAGGGTCCGCAGGTGCAGCTTGTTCAGAAGCTCCTTTTTTTCCAGCTCCAGTTCCCTGGTCAGGATTTTGACTAGCTGCTTCGCGTGGTGCCTGATCACCTCGGTGACGGTCATGACGGCCGGCAGTCCGTCCCTTATGACCAGAAGGTTCACCGAGATGGACTGCTCGCATTCGGTAAAGGCGAACAGCGCGTCGATGGTCTCCTCGGCGTAGACGCCCCGGGCCAGCTTGATCTCGATTTCGACCTTGTCCGTGGTAAAGTCGCTGATGCCCTGGATCTTCAGCCTGCCGGCCTTTGCCGCGCCCTCCACGCTGCCGATCAGGCTCTCGGTGGTCGCGCCGAAGGGCAGCTCGGTTATCAGTATGCGCTTGGGGTCGGAGGTGTCCAGCTTGGCCCGCACCAGAACCTTGCCGACGCCGTCCCGGTAGTCGGATACGTCCACCAGGCCGCCGGTTGGAAAGTCCGGGAACAGCTCGAACTTCTTGCTGGAAAGGCAGGCGATCTCGGCCTTAAGCACCTCGACGGCGTTGTGGGGCAGGATCCTGGTGGACATGCCGACGGCGATTCCCTCGGCGCCCATGACCAGCACCGCCGGGATTTTCGCGGGGAAAAGCACCGGCTCCCTGTTGCGCCCGTCGTAGGAGTCCGCCCACTCGGTAAGCTTGGGGTTGTAGAAGACGTCCTTGGCCAGGGGGCTCGACTTGCACTCGATGTAACGGGGGGCGGACGCGTTGTCCCCGGTAAGGATGTTGCCGAAGTTCCCCTGCCTGTCTATGAACAGTTCCTTGTTCGCGATGACCACCAGAGCCGGGCCTATGGACGCCTCGCCGTGGGGATGGTACTTCATGCACTCGCCGACGACGTTGGCCACCTTGTGGAACTTGCCGTCGTCCTTCTCGAAAAGGGTGTGCATGATCCGCCTTTGGACCGGCTTAAGGCCGTCCTCCAGATCCGGGATTGCCCTGTCCTTGATTACGTAGGACGCGTATTCCAGGAAGTTTCGGTCGAATAGGTTTTTTATGTACGCCACGTGCGTATTTTAGCAGTTTCCGCCCAAAATGTGGAGTGCTAAAACCGGATTGTGCGGGACACCCGGATCCCGTTCGCGCCGGGGACGAAGGAAACGCTCAGCAGCTCCGGATCGACCGTGAGTATCGTCCTGACGCTCCGCAGGTAACTAAAGGACCTGATTACGTTGAAGGCGGGCTGGATTCCCATGAGCACGATCCCGCCGATCAAAAGATTGTCGTTCGAGATCCCCATGCCGACAAGGGACAAGGCCAGCCCCGCCCCGGCGGCGACTGCCTGTACGGTGCCGCCGAGCGTGTCGTCCATGACTGTAAACGATCCAAGGCCGGGCACTATGTTCAGGAGCAGCGTCCCCCAGCGCTGGCCGTTCGTGAAAAGGTTCTTCGTCACCGCCTGGCCCAGCAAAAGGGCGATGATATTGTCGTTGGCGACGTAGGTCGAGTATTCCCGGACGGGGGCGGTTCCGCCGCGCACGTTGACCCCCCTGACCCTGAAACGGTAGAAGTCCATGAACGGCTCGAACGCGCCGGTGACGACCACGTCGGCGCCCAGCAGGATTCCAAGCGATCTGGCCATTGTGATGCTCAGTTCCGAGGCGGCCGGAAACGCGGTTCCCTGCCTAAGCAGGTTTAGCTGGCTTCGGCTCATCACCGTGAACTCGTCCTTGTCCTCGAACGCGATAATCATCGCGTCGATTAGGTAGTCCGCCATCATGGAGGTGCCGGCCTCGACGGACACCACGGCGATGGTGGATCCGCCCCTGAACCCGGGGGAAAGCTCCCCGGTGGCGTTTCTGATCGCGGTCTCCAGGCTTACCCTGGGGATGTACTCGGGGTGGTAGAAGTGCTGGGCGAGCGCCGTCTGTGCCCCGAGCGCCAGTGTTATCGCGGCCGTCGCGAGCAGGGTTTTTGTCATTGGTTTAGCAGGGCCTGCCTAAGATGGGTAAGCTGGTTTGTCAGGCTAGTGTTTGCCGTCCTAAGGGACGAGGCTTCCTGCCTCATGCTCTCGGCGATCCGCGTCTGCGCGCTTAGGCTTGCCTGCAGGTTTTCGACCTGGGAATTCAGGTTCGCGTTTGCGGAGTTCAGCGTCGCGTTGGTGGACTGCATCAGGCCAAGCTGGGAGTTCAGCGTGGCGTTTGTCGACTGCAGGGCGTTTGCCTGGGAGTTCAGCGTGGCGTTCGTCGACTGCAGGGCGTTTGCCTGGGAGTTCAGCGTGGCGTTCGTCGACTGCAGGGCGCTTACCTGGGAATTAAGCGTGGCGTTTGTCGACTGCAGGGCGCTTACCTGGGAGTTCAGCGTGGCGTTTGTCGACTGCAGGGCGCTTATCTGGGAGTTCAGCATGGCGTTTTCCGACTGCTGAAGGTGAGCGGCGATCTGCGCGGAGTCCGCCGCCGCAGGATCCATTATTCTGTCCCTTGCGGCAAGCTCCAGTTCAAGCCTGGCTATTTCCTGTTGCAGCCTCGCGTAGTGCGCCGCGTCCGGGGGCTCCGCTATTAAGGCGGGGGCTGCCTGCGGTGGCGGGGCGTAAGGCTCGGGGTGCGCCAAGTCTTGGGCCTGCGGCAAGGCATAAGCCTCCTGTTGCGCCACGACGGCCGGGGTCTCGTTGGCGAGTGCCTCGTGGGCGGCGTTCAGTGCCTGGTGGGCCTGGCGGTTTTCGTCGAGCAGCGTCCGCAGGGAATTTGCCGCCAGAAGATACAGATCCCTTCCCTGCGCGGCGTAGGATCCCCGGGCGTACAGGAATTCCCGCATCCCCTCTACGGTCAGTTCGGCCTCGGCGAAACTCCGCTCGCTAATCTGCCTGTGGGCGGTCTCTAGGAAGGCCGCCACCTGGTCATTCACCCTGGCGCCCCGTGCCTGGTCCCGCGCGAGCCTGGCCAGTTCCTCCCTGGCGGCGTCCAGCTCGGTTCTTGTCCATTCCGCCTCGCCCGGAAGGTACCTTTCCAAGTCCCGGACGCGCTCCTGGCGCATAAGCTCCTGGGCCAGCGCCTCGATCTCGCCTAGGAACGTCGCCTCGCGGGCGGCGGCCTCAAGCTGTTCCTGCAGCAGGGCCTCCTGGATACGGGTTTCGCGCTGGGCCTGCAGCATTAGTTCCTGGCTGCGGGACTCGTCCAGTATGCGGGAGCGCTCCCCCCGCAGAAACGCGATCCTTTCACGGTAATAGTCCCGGTCGGTTACGAGCCGTTCCTCGGTAACCAGCTGTTCCTGCGTCAGGATCTCGCCGGGGGCCAGGAGCTCGCGCAGCTGCGTCTCGACCGCGTTCAATAGCGCGGTCAGGATGGCAATCTCGTCGTCCGTCGTTTCCAGCAGCGCGTTTGTTTCCCTGCGGATCTCGTAGATCAGGGCGCGTTCCATGCTGTTGAACACCCTGGTTCCCTCGCGGGCGCTCACGTCGGCCTCGGTCTGGAGCGAGTAAATCACGAAAAGCCCGCCGGCGAGCATGGCCAGGGCAAAGGCGTTGACCAGGACCGGGAAAAGCCCCCCGTTTTTCCTGGCCTTGAATCGCCCCCTAGGGCCTTTGCCGGATGAAAGGGCGTCGCGGTTCCTTTGGTGGATGCCGTTTATCTGCACGAGAATTTCCCGCTGCTCGTCCTCGGGAATCCCGGAGTTGGGGTCTATGAAGCTGTCCTGATCGACGGCGGCGGCCGGTTCCGGCGGGGTCGCTTCCGGCTGCCCCGGGTTTTCGGGCGCGGGATCGTGCGCGACGGGATCGCCGGCCGTTTCCGGTTGCCCCGGGTTTTCGGGCGTTGGATTGCGGGGGGCGGGACCGGCGGACGTTTCCCGCCGCCCGGGGTTTTCCGGTGCCGGGACGGCCCCGGGGCCTTTTTCCACGACCTTGTGGACGGTCTTGCCGGCCGTTTCCGTCCTGCTGCCGCCCCGGCCCGGGCTTTCCCGTTCCGGGAACACGACAAATGCCCCGTAGTTTACCTCGCCGGATTCCGTCCCCCCCCACGACGAATGGATGGGGGTCGATGTGTGCTTGCTAGCCATTGCGAATGTCTCCTTTCACGTCCAGTTGAAAAGATCTTGTGCGCGCCTTGCTTACAGTTTAGTAGTTTTCGCGGGCCTTTGGTAGGGGGACGGAGGCTGCGGGCCGTTTTTTAGGTGCCGGGCAGGTATCGCCGTAGCTTGTCCAGCACCAGGTCGAAGTCAAGGGGTTTCCCCAGGTGGTCGTTCATGCCGTTGGACAGGCATTCCTCGATGTCCTCCTGGAAGGCGTTGGCCGTCATCGCCACTATGGGGATTAGCCTTGCCTTCGGCGTGCCCAGCCCGCGTATGCTGCGGGTCGCGCTAAGGCCGTCCATGTTCGGCATCTGCAGGTCCATGAAGATAAGGTCGTAGCGGTCCGGGGCCTCCCGGAACATCCGCAGGGCCTGTTCCCCGTCCGGGGCGCACTCGACCGTGAGCCCGGTCGGCTCCAGCAGGGTGACGACTATCTCGCGGTTGATGTCCACGTCCTCCGCCAAAAGGACGGTGCGGCCGGCGAAGTTTCCGGGTTCCGGATCCATGGCCGGCCCGCCGGGGGGTTCGTCGTTCCGGACGGCTCCCCCCGTCTCGAAGGGCAGGGTGAATATGAACCTGGAGCCCTTGCCCGGCTCGGACTCGGCCCTGATCGTCCCGCCCATCATCTCGACGATTCGCTTCGAGATTGCCAGGCCCAGGCCGGTGCCCCCGAATTTGTGCGAGGTGCCGAATTCGGCCTGCTCGAAGGCGCAGAACAGGCGGGTCTGGTGCTCGCGCGATATGCCGATGCCGGTGTCGGCGACCTCCAGGCGGAGGAAGTCGCCGGCGTCCGGCAGCAGGCCAATGCTCAGGCTTATCTCCCCGCCCTCCGGGGTGAACTTGACGGCGTTGGCCAGCAGGTTGGTCAGGACCTGTGCCAGGCGCAGCTCGTCGCTTACGATGACGCGCGGGATCGCCCTTTCGATGTCGACCAGCAGGCTTAGCCCCTTCTCCTCGATTTGGACGCTGAGCACGCTGGTGACGTCCCTCGCCACCTTCTCGACGTCGAAGGGGCGGGGGTGCAGCTCGAACTTGTCCGCTTCGATTTTGGACATGTCCAGGATTTGGTTGATGATGCCCAGAAGGTAGCTGGCCGCCCCCTCGATTTTGCAGAGGCAGTAGTCCTTGCGTTCCACGTCGCCGGATTTCTTGGCTATGGTTACCATCCCGGTTATGGCGTTCATCGGGGTTCGCATCTCGTGGCTCATGTTGGACAGGAAGCGGCTCTTCGCGCGGTTGGCCACCTGCTCCCTTTCGAACGCGCCCTCCAGCTGGGCCAGCATCTCCTTCTGCTCGCTCAGGTCCCGCACGTAGGCGATCACCACGTCGTTTTCGCCAAGGTGCACGCGCTCCAGGCACACGTCGCAGGGTATGGGGATCCCTTCCAGGGTCTGGTGCATCCACTCGAAATGGGCCCGGCCGTTCTCGAAGGCCTTCCTCATGTTTTTGGATATCTCCTCCCGCGAGACCGACCCGTCGGGCTGGAGCTCCGGGGAAAGCTCGTAGAACCGGTCGATGTAGATCTGCTTGTCCGGCAGCCGGAACAGGCTCATCACCCCCTTGTTGGTCTCCAGGATGTTGCCGTACTCGTCGAAGATGGCGCAGAGCATTGGCGAGGCGTCCAGCATTGCCTGGAGCCTCTGCCACGCCAGGTCCTGGATTTCCTTCAGCTTGAAGTGCTCGCGCAGGTCCCTGGCGTAGGCGATGATCAGGCTCTTTTCCTCCAGCCTTACGGGCACCAGGGTGACCTCGGTGGGGCGCGGGTCCCCTTCCAGGGTTTGGTGCATCCAGAACGGGTAGACGAGCTTCCTGCCCTCCCTAAGGACCTTCTTGATGTTCAGCATGACTATGTCATTGGACTTGACGCCGTCCGGCTGGAACTCCGGCGAGAGCCTGAAAAAATTGTCTATGTACTCCTGCTTGCTTGAAAACCCGAACAGGTCCGCCGCCCCCTGGTTGGCCTCCAGGACCCTGCCGTCCTCGTCGAAGATGGCGCACAGCAGGGGCGAGGAGTCCAGCATGACCTGGAGCCTTTGCCTCAGGCTGTGCTCCGCCCTCATCTGCCAGGCAAGCTCGATGTCGTTGCCCGCGCCCGCGACGGGCTCGGTAGCGGGAAACCTTACGGATGGAGCGCCGTTATCTTCCATAGCGCTATGATTTTACACCCTTTTCGCGCGAATTAGCTTGCGAACGCGGTGTTTCGGATGAAAACATCATGGAATAAAACCGGGCGGCCAAAAAAAGCGCGGTTTTTGGCTAGCTTAGGGTAACCTTGTAGCCGAACACCTCCTGGAACAGGTCGGACTTTTCCTCGACGCTTATCAGTTCCAGCGAAAGGTCGTAGACCCCCCCGGCGTGCAGGGCCACGGTCGCCGTCCGTCTTTCCACGGTCAGGTTTTTGATCTTCTGGGAATGCCCCCGGTCCAGCGCGTCCGCCACCCGCAGTATCGAAGCCATCTTCAGCACCAGGATCCGCTCCTCGCGCTGTAGGCTGACGTACTCGATGTCGGCCTCGGAGGGGGGATCGCCCCGGTGGTAGCGGACCACGTTCGCGATGATGCCGAGCTCGTCGCGGGACAGGCCGAAGATTTCGGAGTTGGATACTATGTACTGCCCGTGCCTGTGGTGCCCGGAGGCGCGGACAATCGTCCCTATGTCGTGCAGGATTGCCGCCGCCTCCAGCATCATGCGCTGGCGGCGGTTCATGCCGTGCTCCTTCGCCAGCGCGTCGAAAATCGTCATGCAAAGGCCCGCCACGTGCCGCGAGTGCGCCTCGTCGTAGCTGTACTTCCTGCCCAGGCTGACCGCCGACGCGATGATCTGCGAGTGGAATTCCTCCTGCAGGCTCGGGTCCACCCCCAGGGCCATGTCGATAAGGTAGCCCTCCCGGATGGACACCAGGGGGACCACCACCTGGGCCGCCCCGGTCTGCTCCAGGAAAAGCTTCAGCACCAGGATCCCCGGGATAAAGCCCTCGGCGTCGGAATACGAGATGCCTAGCTTTCTTATGCAGTCGTCGATGGTAAAGCCGCGCGTCCTGTCGGCGAAGGCGATAAAGTCCTCCCTGCTGACGAAATAGCAGTGCTCGTTTAGCTCGCTGCCCACCTGCGCCGCCGCCAGCCTGGCGTCGGCCCCCGCCATGACCAGGGTGCGGACGTTGGCTATGTCCATTTCCGTGTTCAGAAGCCCCATGGTGTTCCTGACCGCGTCCCGCAGGTAGCGCTCGTTCAGAAGCCCGGGCCCGGCTCTTAGGCGCATCCTGCGGTCGATCAGAATCGTCCCGAGCTTTATGCTGTGCGCCGCCGTCATCTGCCCCTGCCGGAGCAGCATGATCTCGGTCGAGCCGCCGCCCATTTCCAGGATCATCGAGTTTGTTCGCCAGAACAGGGGCAGGTCCTGCTTCAGCGCGAAGCGGACCCCCAGGTACATAAGGCGGTTTTCCTCCAGCCCGTCCACCACGGAAATGTCGAAGCCGGTTTCCTGCCGTATCCTGTCGATGAATATGTCGCGGTTGCGGGCCACCCGCAGGGCGCTGGTCGCGATGCCGTGGGCGTCGGCCGGGGCGATTCCCCAGCCCGACAGAAGCTCGCGGAAATTCTGCAGCACGGAAATGCATTCCAGAAGCGACTCGCGGGAAAGCTCGCCGGAGTTGAACACCTCGCGGCCCAGGGCCACCGGCCTGCCGGCGCTGTCCATCATTTTCCACTGCCCGTCTTCCTGCATCTGCGCGACAATCATGCGGATTCCCGTGGAGCCCACTTCCAAAACGGAGACAAGGCGGTTTTCCATGCGCCACCGCCTACAGCTTGTCGATTAGCATGGAACACTTGCCCGACGGGATGGGCAGGGTCTTTTTCTTTTTCCCCAGGATGTTGATGGTAAAGTAGTACAGCTTCTCGCTTTCCATTTGTATCTCCCAGCCCCGCCCGCTCTTGTTTGAAAGAATGGTTATCATGTTTTTCTTGAGCGAAAGGTTCTCGACCCCCATGATCTCCAGGTTCGGGATAATCCAGTCCACCGTCTTGCGCGGAAGGGAGATGCTAAGGCCCACGACGTTCTCGATTGTAAGGCATATCGTCGAAAGCGCGTCGTAGGACAGGTACTGGCTTCTTGGAAAGCCGTCCCTGCCGTCCCACTTTGCCGGGCCCTCCTTTGTGGGCATGTAGGCCTCCCACAGGGTTCCCTTGTGGGGGTTCCCGTCGGGGCTCATGGAGTCCAGCATGAAGTACAGGTGGCGTATGGCGCAGTCCCTGGCAAGATCCCAGCGCTGGTAGCGCTCCAGCCCCTTGATTACCATGAACGTAAGGTGCGGGAACACCGATCCCCGGTAACCCTGGCCCTCCTCGTCGAAGTTGCGGTCCGAAAGGGAAAGAGTGGGGAAGGGGTGGGGCGCGCCGAAGAACTCCGGGTCGGAAAGCTTGGAGATTATCTGCTCCGCCTTTTCGTCGTTGGCGATTTCGGCGAGCAGGGACCAGTAGCAGGCGATGGTCTTGACCGGCACCCTGCCCTCGTTTGCGTCAAGGTCGTAGTAGAAGCCGTCGTCCGGATCCCACATCAGGGAGTTTATCCTGGTCTTAAGGGCGAAGTACTGTCTTTTGTACAGAAAGCTGGAATCCTTGTCGTTAAGGATATCCGCCATCGCCGACATGTACAGGGCGCTTATCGCCATCATGGTGTTAAAGTCCATTGGGTAGTAGGCGTCCCCCCGGGGCGAGTTCGCCATGCCGGTGACCCCAAGGGGAACCTGGTACAGGCCGTTGGGCTGCTTGAAGGTCGCGTCTATCCATTCGGTGTACCTGTGCAGGATCCCAAGGACGTCCTTGAGCCGCTTCTTGTTCGCCGACTTGTGGTAAATGTTGAACTCCGCCCAGGCGAAAAGGGGAATCCCCAGCCCCTCGGCGTTGTCGCCGTCCTTTACCGGCAGGCCGGTCTCGATGTCGTAGGCGCAGCGAATCGCCCCGCTGGCCTCCTGGCGATCATAGAACAGGTCCAGGCTCGGCGTGGCCTGGTAAATGCGGTTGGAGTAAACCAGAAAAAACGAGGAGTATATCGCGTCGGCCTGGCACACGGTCCTGGATCCGGGGTAGGAAAAAAAGTGCCCGTCTATTCCGTTTCCGCTTTTTTCGGCTCCGGTGTTCCAGCAGTCGTGAAGCCAGGCCCAGGTTTTGTCGTATATGTCCACAAAGTCCTGATCGTAGAAGTGAATTCTGGGAAAGTCGTGTTTTGTCACCTGAACCCCTTGGTTTGTGCTTGTAAGCCGGAGCCCTAAAACCAAGTTTTGAGAAAGCCCCATATATATAATAAACGTAAACCGCCGAATTTTCCAGTTTTTTTGTGTCTTTGCTCGAAATAGAACCCGAAGGGCTTGCCCGGGTTACCGCATCAGGAACTCAACCGAAACCCTGGCGGTTATTTCCGTCTCGCCGGCGGGCAGGACCGTGCCGGCGGCCTCCGCCGCGACCGCGTCCATCGCGAACGCCGTCCTTAGACCCCTGGCCTGGCCGGGAAACGGGTGGGCCGGCATCGTCCCTTCCTCGAAAACGTGCAGGACCCTGACGATCCTCTGCCTGGAAAGCCTGGCGAACTGCCGCGCCTTGTCCTGGGCGTCCCGGAACGCCAGTTCCCTGGCCTGCTGGTGCAGGCCGGCCGGATCCGCGACGCTAAAGTGCATCCCCTGGAGCTCTATGCCGTTTATCCCGATAAGCCGGTCTATAATGGCCGACGCCCTGTCCCCGTCCTCGCCGATCGAGAAGGTGATTGTCTGTTCGGCCCTTTGCCCCAGGAAATTGCGCCCCATCGGCCCCCACTCGTACTCGGGCGAGAACCGCAGGAACGCCGTCCCGATGTTTCTTTCCTCCACGCCGGCCCCGTGGAGTATCTCCAGGGCCTGCCTGACCATGCCGGTTACCTCCGACTGGGCCTCGCGGGTCGTTCGGGCGATATGCCGCAGCGAGATGGTCATATGGATCGTGTCCGGCTGCACCCGCACGACGCCCACGCCGGACACCGTGACGGCGTTTTGCCGCCCCCCGCAACCAAGCAGGGGCAACGCCACCGCGACGATACCGATGGCCAAAGCGGCCTTTGCTGCAACGTAATTCCGCATTTTCCCGAACCTACCTTATCAGTATGAATTCCACGCGCCTGTTCTGCCACCAGTAGTCCCTGTTTTCGTACTCGACAAGGATCCTGGTCCCGCCCATGCCGACGGATGAAAGCCTTGCCCGGTACACGCCCAGGCCGACAAGGTATTCAAGCACGGTTTCCGCCCGCTCCTCGCTGAGAGGCTGCAGGCCGAGCATCCGGGGGGATCCCGTCTCCTCCTCCGCCCTAAGCGCGGTGCCCGGGGTGGTTGTCGGGTTCGCGTGGCCTTCGACCACTATCGAGTAGTCCCCGAACCTGTTCAGTATTTCCGCTATGCGGCGCAGAACCCTGTCGTTGTTCGCCATTACCTCGGCGGATACCCCGGTAAAGTCCCCGACGTTGGGGCCAAAGATAATCGAGGGGACTATCACCCTTAGGACGCCGCCTTCCTCCCTGCGGACCAGCACGTCGACCCGGATTAGGCCCTCGAAAACGGCGCGGTCGCCGTGGACGTTGTAAACCGTCACGGTAATGGGGTAGTCCATCGCGGACTGCACGAGCTCGCCATAGGTGCCGATTCCGTCCCAGGTAATCCTGTCCGGAGCCGCCCCTTCGCCACTGCGTTCGTAGAAAGGATTGTGAGGAGCCACCGGCTCGCGGATTTGGACGCTCCAGCTTGATATTGGGGCCTGGCTTCTGACTATGATTTCTACCGCCAGCTCGTCGTCAATGCCGTCGCCGTCCGGGCTGAAAGGCTGCGGCCGGATATTCACCGTCAGCTCGGGCGGCAAAATAGGGGCCGGTTCCGGCGGCGGGGGTGGAGGAGGCGGCGGCGGTGGGGGTGGTGGCGGCGGCGGCGGGGGCTCTTCCACCGGCGGCGGAGGAGGCGACGCGCACGCCGTAAAGACGGAGGCGGCGGAAAAGACCAAAGCCAGGATCAGGAGCAAGCTGTATATTTTCTTCATCTAGGATTTCCCCCTATTGTTTGTATCGGGTCTTTCCCACCCGTTGTACATGAAAAACTGAAAGCGCGATTAGGTTACGGGAATTTTTAAACAATGTCATGGCAATAACTACCAAAATTTCGGGTTTTGGTACATTTCCCTATCTTACCAGAACGAATTCGGCGCGCCTGTTTCTATACCAGTTGTCCACGTCCCCGAAGCCAACCCTTGGATCGGCGCCGCCCCTGCCAATGCTTGAAAGCCTGGCCCTGCTCACGCCCAGATCGACAAGGGCGTTCAGCACGGTTCTGGCTCGTTGCTCGCTAAGGCGTTGCAGTATCGCCTCTTCTTCGGTTCTTTCCGAGGTGCCGGGCGGCGTGACCGGGTTCGCGTTGCCCTCGATCCGTATGGACACGCCTTCGTTCGCGTTGATGAATTCCGCCAGGGCTCGCAGGATACCGCTTTTCCTTTGCCTTTCCTCGGCGCTGATGCCATGGAAGTCCGGGGCGTTGGCGGCAAAGAAAACCGGTTGTACCCCCGGCGGCAGGGCAATCGGCGCGGGCGCGGGCGCGGGTGGCGGAGGGGGAGGTGGTGGCGGAGGAGGAGGCTCTTCCGCCGGTGCCACTACCGGAGGTGGCGGCGAGGCGCACCCTGTAAAGGCGGAAACGGTAATGAGTACCACTGCCAAGACAAGAAACGAGGAAAGCAATCTTTCATTTGCGCGCTCCTTACTAGTGTATAGCCACCCATGGGTTCCCTATTTAACGGCCGCAAACCCCTGGCCGAGATCGGCGATAATATCGTCGATGTGCTCGGTTCCTATGGAAAGCCGGACGGTGCCCGGGCCGATTCCCGCGGCCCTAAGTTTCGGCTCGTCCATCTGCGAATGCGTGGTCGATGCCGGGTGAATAACCAGGGACTTGACGTCCGCGACGTTCGCCAAAAGCGAAAACAGTTCAAGTTTTTCGGTAAAGCGCTTCGCCTTTTCCATGCCGCCGGCGATCTCGAAGGTAAAAATCGAGCCCGCGCCGCCCGGGAAATAACGCTTGTAAAGCTTGTGGTCGGGGTGATCCGCCAGTGACGGATGGTTCACCTTTTCCACCTGCGGGTGCGATTTTAGGAACTCGATCACCTTTAGGGCGTTGGAAACGTGCCGCTCGACCCTAAGCGAAAGGGTCTCCAGCCCCTGCAGGAACAGGAACGCGTTAAACGGCGACAGCGAGGATCCGGTGTCGCGAAGCAGGGTTGTCCGGGCCTTGATTATGTAGGCCAGGTTCTTTACTGCGTCGGTAAAGACCACGCCGTGGTAGCTTGGGTTGGGCTGCGACAGGCCGGGGAACTTGTCGTTCTGCGCCCAGTCGAATTTGCCCCCGTCGACGATCACGCCGCCAATGGAGGTGCCGTGCCCGCCGATAAACTTGGTCGCCGAATGCACCACTATGTCCGCCCCGTAGTCGATTGGCCTAAGCAGATAGGGCGTGGCGAAGGTGTTGTCGACGATAACCGGTATGCCGTGTTCGTGGGCGACCGCCGCGACCGCCTCGATGTCTATGACCGTGGAATTTGGGTTGCCTAGCGTCTCGAAAAAGATCGCCTTGGTGTTTGGCCGTATCGCCTTCTTGAAGTTCTCGATGTCGCTGCCGTCAACAAAGGTCGTCTCGACACCCATGTCCCTAAAGGTGTTGGCGAAAAGCACGTAGGTTCCGCCGTATATCTGCCCGGCGCTGACTATGTGATCCCCGCTGCGGGTTATGTTCTGGATCGCGTAGGTAGCCGCCGCCGCCCCCGAGGCAAGCGCCAGCGCGGCAACGCCGTTTTCCAGTGCGGCCATGCGTTTTTCGAACACGTCCCAGGTTGGGTTCATTATTCTGGTATAGATGTTTCCCATCTCGGCCAGCGCGAAGCGGTCCGCGGCGGACTTCGAATTTGGGAAAACGTAGGACGTGGTCTGGTAGATGGGAACCGCCCGCGCGTCCGTCGCGGGATCCGGCGTTTCCTGCCCCGCGTGAACCTGCAGCGTCTCGAACCTGTAATTTTTGTTTGTCATTGCATGGCCTCCTGCCGGGTAAATTTTACCAGAAACCGAAAGGCTTACGCAAGGCGGAGATTGGGGAACCCCTAAACATGGCCCGCCCCTTAAGCCAACCTCGATGGGATTGAATAGTAAGGAGCGTAAACTAGTCACAATCGTTTAATACAACAATAAAGCATGATTGAAAGGCGGTAGTATGATGTAGCTACCCCTTGTAAGGCGAAACAGGCCGTTTAGGCGGCTCGTATGGGTGGTCATTTTATTTCGTAAGCAAATCCTCGTATGAGGGTTTTAGATAAAGACGCGGGAAAGACCGCGGGGGAGGCTTTTCATGAGGAAAAGCAAATTTTTGATAGTGGGCTTTATTTGCCTACTGCTGTCGAGTGGGTTAGTCCTGACAGGGTGCGGGCCATGCGGTCCTCGTGGCTGCACGGCTACTAGCGGACCCGGCGGAAGCTGGTCGACTGACTCATGTGCTAGGAGTGAGTGTAATGTGGCCAATTGGGATGGGAGCGGTTCTCTACCGCGATGTAACTGTTAATTTTAAAGGTAACCCCCGGCTTTGCCGGGGGCTCTGACACACAGGCGAAAACTGAGGAGCCCCTAAACGTGATCGGGTTTTGGGCGGTTCTGCTCTACCCCTTTATGGGTTTTCCGGAAATCGGCGATCCGCGAACTAATCGCGCCAAGCACCGCCGTTTCCAGGTCCGCCAAAAGCCCCTCCTGAAACAGTGTTATGGCCTCGACGGGAAAGGAGCCCATTGAAAACAACTGTGGGCTGTCAATTTCTAGGGCTCCAGCTATGCGTTCGAGCATTTCCGGCGACGGGAATTTGTTGCCAAGCTCGATTTGGCCTATGTAATGGGTGCTGGTCTCCACTCTTTCGGCCAGTTTTTCCTGGGTAATGCCTAAGATCTGGCGCCGCTCTTTGATGTTATGGGATAGCAACGAACGTAAACTCGTCATAACAGTTTTGTACAACACTAAAGCATGTTTGGTGCTTGACTGACTTCCAAATAGGCAGTATCATAGCATATACTTCCTATTAGGAATGTTGGCAGGAGGGCGATTGAGGCCATTTTCTTTCAAAAACCGCCGGCTGGCTCCAAGTTCGTAATAAACCCTCGTATGCGGGTTTAAATAAAGACGGCGGGAAAGACCGCGAAGGAGACTTTTCATGAGGAAAAGCAAATTTTTTGCAGTGGGCTTGGTTTGCCTGTTGCTGTTGAGCGGGTTGGTTCTGGCGGGGTGTGGCGCCTGCGGTACAGTTGATTGCACGGCCACCATAGGGGAAGGTGGGAGGGTGTCGAGAACCACGTGTACTAATAGCGGATGCGATATGCGCAATTGGGATGGGCTTGGTAGCAGAATACCGCCGTGTAACTGTTAACCGTGCCGTCCGGCTAGGGAGTCGCTGCTTAACTAGGGGTTCCCTGGCAACTATGGCGGTATGCGAAACAGAATTGCGAGTGTAAACGCATACCGCTGTTTTTTCTGCCAAAACCACAAGGAGAAAACAATGGCAAAGAAAAAAGCGTACTTGGGAATGCTGGTAATGGTGCTGGCATTCGGAATGACGGTTGTCGGATGTGATAACGACCCAACAAATGGTAATGGCGTGGGTAGCGGCGGCGGCAGTGTCGACAACAGCCAGTTTATTGGCGGATTGTGGAGGGTCACTGCTGGAGGGAACGCTGCCGCTACATTAAATTTTACTGCCGACGACAGGGTTACGCTCAGTATACATCCCGATCTGCAGGCAACCATGGGAATCCTCAGAACGGGAACTGGCTCATACTCGGCTAATGGCAGGAATGCAACGCTGACTATTGGAGGGCAAACTACTACGGCAGAACTCAACGCCGCCGGCACTAACCTTGTATTAAGATATGGTGCCGAATCGTTCGTTTTTTTTCGTTAATTAGCGGTCTGTAGGTGCGGCGGTGCCGGTCATGGAATTCCATCCTTCCTGCCGCGTAACTTTACCGAGAGGGGAAAAGCATTGTCCGCCGCGCCCTTATCCCTTATACTGTCCGTAGGAGAAGCCCAATGCACAGTGCCGTAAGAGTTGATGAGGAATTCCCGGAAAAACACCGCTATACCTACGCCGATTACCTTGGGTGGGAAGGCCAGGAACGCTACGAGCTTATCGACGGGGAAGCCTTTATGATGTCCTCGCCTTCGGTGGCGCACCAGGCGCTTCTTATGGGTTTGTCGTCGGCTTTCGATGTTTGGCTCCAGGGAAAGTCGTGCAGGGTGTTCGCCGCCCCGCTGGACGTGCGCCTTTTCCCAAAAGAGGACAAGTCCGACAGGACGGTCGTGCAGCCCGACCTGCTGGTGGTCTGCGACAAAAGCAAGCTCGACAAGGGTTCTGTAAACGGCCCCCCGGACTTGATTATCGAGATTGTCTCGCCGTCCAACACCTACAGCGAGTTGTTTCGCAAATTCAATTATTACCTAAAGGCCAAGGTGCGCGAATACTGGGTGGTCGATCCGGAACTAAAGAGCGTCAGCGTCCATATTTATGAGGACGGACGTTACATCATCACGGCCTACAACGACAACGACCGCATTCCCGTTACCGTGCTTGACGGCCTCGAGATTTCCCTTGAGTCGTTATGGGCAAGGCTTCCACTTTAGGCAGTGAAGAAAAAACCCGTACCGGGCAGAAGCAAGGACGAAATTCGCAGTTTCACCATGAGCCGGGTCAGGAGCACGGACACCAAAATCGAGGTTGCTTTTCGCAAGGCCCTGTGGCGTGACGGCATACGCTACCGGAAAAATTTCAAGGGCTTGCCTGGGAAGCCGGACATCGCGATTACCAGGCACAAAATCGCAATCTTCTGCGACGGGGAATTCTGGCACGGCAAGGACTGGAACCTTGTAAGGGAAAGGCTGAAAACCCGCCGCGATTTCTGGATCCGAAAAATCGAGCGCAACATCGAAAGGGACACCGGCAACGAACGGCGGCTTACCGCGCTTGGCTGGACTATTCTTCGCTTTTGGGGCAGGGATATCGAAAAAAACCTTGACCTGTGCGTTGCCGAGGTAAAAGAGGCGATACTCCAGGCAAGGGCCGATCCCGTTGCCGCCGAATACCTATATGAACTGGTGGAAACCGACGAATCGCTTATGGTTGCCGAACAGGCCCCCGATTACGGCTGATCGCAAGCTTGCGATTATTCGCAAGCGCTTGCCCGGCGAAGGCGATCGTTTATGGCCATGCCAAGCCCCCGTTCCGGGGCAAGCTGTGCGTGTATTCTTTTCGGGCTTAGGCAATCTAGTTCGTGTAGGGTTTGGAAAAGCCGCGCCGCCGCCTCGACCGCGTCCCCCGTTTCGGAAAGGACGGCCGTTTCCGGCGCTTGCCCCGAGGCCGGCCCATGGCGGAAGGCCCACCTGTCGCGGGACGCCCCGTCGAAAAACAGAAACGCCGCGCCTTCTTCCTTGCCCGGGGGCTCGCCTTCGTGCACGGCAAGGGGGCTTCGCGGGGCGTAATGGCTTTTTAGCAGGCCGGGGGAGGGCAGGGCGCCGGCGGAACCCCCGGCGAAGCCGTCGGCGATGACCCCTCCGATTAGAGCCTCGATTGCCTCTTTGGGCGTGCCGCCCGGGCGGAGTATCGTCGGTTGCCCGTTGCACAGATCCAGCACGGTGGATTCCAGGCCGACCCGCGAGGGGCCCCCGTCTAGGATCAGATCGACCTTTTCCCCAAGCGTCCGTGAAACGTGTTCGGCCAGCGTGGGGCTTAGATAGCCGAAGGGGTTCGCGCTGGGGGCGGCCACGGCCCCCGTGGAAAGGGCGATTAGCCGCCGCGCCGTTTCGTGGGCGGGAAGCCGGATCGCGACGCTGGGCAGGCCGCTTGTGGCGAGATCCGGAATGGCCTTCCGCTTGGGCAGAACCAGCGTCAGGGGGCCCGGCCATAGGTTTTCCGTTAATAGGGAAAGGTTTTTTCGCGCGGCGGCGTCCAGGGGGGAAAGGTCGGCGACTTTTTCCAGCGTCCCAAGATCGGCTATGTGGACAATCAGCGGGTCGAATCTAGGGCGGCCTTTGGCCTCGAAGATTTTCGCCAGGGATTCGGGGTTAAAGGCGTCGCCGCCAAGGCCGTAGACCGTTTCCGTGGGAAACGCCACCAGCCCGCCGCGGGAAATTACTTGCGCCGCCCGGCTGATCGATTCGTCGCAGGCTTTTAAAGTGGGCATGAAACACGATACCGAAAACCGCCCGGGGCTGGCAAGGTGTTTGGTTGATATCGACCCGCTTTCTGCCGATAATATACCGAGTGGGACACATGAAAAACCTTATTGCCGCAGTCTACTTTCTCTTTCTGGCCTTAGGCAGCCTGTACTCCTTCGAGGAGCGCACCGTAAGGTTTACGGGCGACGAGATCTGGGGCATGGCCGACTACAGGACGGGCCTTATCCGGGAAGGGATGATCCGGCCTGGTCCCGTGCTCCTATTGTCCTCCGAGCGCGTTTCCGGATCCCAGGATCTGGCGCTTTCCTTTGACGAGGGGAGCCCCGGCCGCTTCAGGGATTCGATGGGCCGTTACGCCGTCTACGCTTCCCCGGATCTTGTGGCTGTTGGCCGGGGGCAGGCCAGGGCCGGTTCCGGGGCCGTCCTTTTTCCCGGGACCTCGCCCGCGCTTGCCGGGGCCTTCCACCCCCGGAACGTGGCCGACGGCGGGCCGCTGGTGGTCACGCCCAGGAGCGGTTCGGCCTTGTTTTTCCCGGGCAACAACATCCGCGACTTTACCCTGGAGTTCTGGCTGTACCCGCTTAACATGGAAAACGGCGAGCAGATCCTTCAATGGGTTTCCGCCCGCCCGCGACGGCCCTATCAAATGGTGCCGGCGGCGGCCGCCGCGGACTTCGCCTTCCAGCGTATTCTGGTCATGTCGTCCAGGAACCGCCTGCACTGGACCTTCACCAATTTTTTCAGTTCCCCGGATCGCGCGGCGAGCATCGACGTTACGCTTTCCGGCATGACGCCGCTTGTTCCCAGGACCTGGAGCCACCACCTTGTCCGTTTCGACGCCGAAACCGGTATGCTTGAGTACCTGGTAAACGGCAGGCCCGAGGCCATCGCGCACGTTACTTCCACGGGGCGCGAGGGCGGCGAGGTCTACACGCCGGTGGCCGGCGAGAGCGGCAGTTTTGTCCTTGGCGGCAACTTTACGGGGATGATGGACGAGTTCAGGATCCAGGGCGATTTCTTGCCGGCCGCGGCGACGCGAAGGTACCCGCTGGGCGGCGGCCGGATCGAGACCAGGGCGATAGACCTTGGCCCTGGAAACAACCGCTTGCTGATGCTGGGGGCCTCTGGCGGCAGGGCTTCGGTGCGGGACCGGAGTGCCTCTAGCGAGTTCCGGCGCAACGGGAGGTTTCGCTTCGCCGACGATTCGGAGATGCAGTTTTTCGTTCGAGCCTCGGACAATCCTTTCCGCTGGGACGGCCCCTGGCTGGCCGTGACGCCCGGCCAGGACGTCGCCGGGGACGTCGTCGGTCGCTACGTGCAGATCGCGGTTGACTTTTACCCGTCGGCCGACGGCGAGACCAGCCCCTATCTAGAGGAGCTAAGCCTTGTTTTTCTGCGCGACGAGCCGCCCCTGCCCCCGACCCGCCTTGTGGCGGTGGCGATGGACGGCGCGGTGCACCTTACCTGGAGGCACAGCCCGAACAGCAACGCCCTGGGATACCTTGTCTATTACGGGATCGCCGGCAACGAGTTCTTCGGCGAGGGAGCCGCGCTTGGCCCGTCGCCCATCAGCGTGGGTATGCGGAACTCGGTCGTGATCGAGGGCCTGCAGAACGGCACACTGTACTTTTTCCGCGTCGCCGCCTACAGCAGCCTGGGATCGAACCACCTGCTCGACGGCTCGGTCTCGCCCCATGTCGGGGAGTTCTCCAACGAGGCGCGCGCCAGGCCCCTGCCGGGGCGCTAGTTCCCCCTCATAAAGAAAAGCCTTATCGCGCCCCAAACCCGCCTTAGGAAGTTTCCCTGCCTGTATTCCCTGGTCGTGACAAGCCTTACCCGGTGGACCTCGCCCGCCTCGTCGGCGAATACCAGCCAGCCGGCCGGGTGAAAGGCGGGCAGGGGGGCGACAAGCGGCCCGTCGGTTTCCACGGCGAACAGGAGGGGCGTGGCGCGGTCGCCAAGGCGGCCGGTCGGGGCGGTGAACTCCAGCGGTTCCGCCGGCCGCAACGCGACATGCCTGTCCCTGCCTTTCCACAGGCGCACCGGCTCGATGCCAGGCGTCGCCGGCCGGACGGTTCTGAAATTCTCGAAGGCCCACGAAAGGAGCAGGTCGCCGTCGCGGTTGCGGTTGGCGGCGGTCGGGGATCCCAGGATTACCGCGATAAGGCGCGTGCCGTCCCGCGCGGCGGTAAGCGCGACGTTAAAGCCGGACGCGGGGATAAAGCCGGTCTTTAGGCCGTCGACGCCGGGGAAGGTCCACAGCAGGGTATTGCGGATTTCCTGCACGATGGTTCCGGGGTTTGCCCGGAGCGCCGGCCGCACGTTGGCGGCGGTGGGAAAGGCGAACTCCCGCACAGAATGGAACTCGGCAAGGCTTTGCGGGTGCCGCCTAAGGTACTCGCGGGTAAAGGACGCGAACTCGGCGGCTGTGGTCATGTTGTCGGCGGAAATGCCGGAGGGCTCGACGAAGCGGGTTCTGGTTAAACCCATGCGGCGCATTTCACGGGTCATCTCGGCGGTGAACTCGTCCACCGAGGGGGAAAAGCGCATGGCCACGGCCACCGAGGCGTCGTTCCCGGACGGGACGGCCAGCCCGAGCATCAGTTCCCTAAGCGTCACGGTCTGCCCGGGCTCCAGGAACATCAGGCTGGAAAAGGGCGGCTGGTTCCGCGCCCAGCTTTCGATACCTATCGGCACTATCTCGTCCAGGGAGGCTCCTCCCCGGGCAACCTCGTTCAGCACCAGGTGCATCGCCACTACCTTGGCCAGCGAGGCCGGGGGAATTTCCAGTCCGGGGTTCCTGGCGTAAAGCACCGTGCCGGTGGCCGCGTCGATCAGAACCGCCGCAGTCGCGGAGATGTCCGGGGCGCCGGAAAGGTGGGGCACCAGAAGGGGAGGGGTGTAAAAGCTTATCCCTGGCGCGTGGGCGTTTTGAGCGGCGGCGTACCGGGCAAACCCGTGAATCCCGGGCTGCCGGATGTCATGCGAAAAAAGTGCCGCGCCGCAAAAAAGCAGCAGGAACAGGCCGAAGACTATGGGCTTCAATGCAACGAGCCTCAAAAATCCGCCTGCCCCACGGCGCGCGGGAACGGGATCACGTCCCTGATGTTGCCCATGCCTGTAACGTACTGAATCAGCCGCTCGAAGCCCAGCCCGAAACCCGCGTGGGGAACCGTGCCGTAACGCCGCAGATCCAGGAACCACGAGTAATCCCCGACGTTCATCCCAAGCTCGTTCATGCGACTGCAGAGCTTGCCCAGATCCTCCTCGCGCTGCGAGCCGCCGATTATCTCGCCGATCCTGGGAACCAGCACGTCCATCGCCCGCACCGTCTTGCCGTCGTCATTCTGCTTCATATAGAAAGCCTTTATGTCCCTAGGGTAGTCGGTAACGATTACCGGGCCGCCGACAACCTTTTCGGTCAGGTACTTCTCGTGCTCGCTTTGCAGGTCGCTGCCCCAGCGCGGAAGGAACTCGAAGGAGGTTCCGCCGGCCACGGCCTTTTCCAGCTCCCGCACCGCGTCGGTGTAGGTTATGTGGGCGAATTTGGAATCCACCACATGGGCCAGCGTGTCGATTATGCCCTTCTCGACGTGCGCGTCGAAAAAGGCCAGGTCGTCGGCGCATTCCTCCAGGGCCGCGCGGAAGATATATTTGAGAAAGTCCTCGGCCAGGGCCATGTTGTCGTTCAGATCGAAAAAGGCGATCTCCGGCTCTATCATCCAGAACTCGGCCAGGTGCCGGCTGGTGTTGGAGTTTTCCGCGCGAAAGGTGGGGCCGAAGGTGTAGATGCGCGAAAGGGCGCAGGCGTAGGCTTCCCCCTCAAGCTGGCCGGTAACGGTTAGGAAGGTTTTCTTGCCGAAAAAGTCCCTTGCGTAATCGACTTGCCCGGGTTTCGCCGACGCCGACATCGCCTCGATGTCCAGGGTCGTCACCTGGAACATCGCCCCCGCGCCTTCCCCGTCCGCCGACGTGATTATCGGCGTGTGTACGTACTGGAAGCCGTTCTCGTTGAAGTACCGGTGTATCGCGTATGACATGCGGCTGCGGACGCGGGCCACCGCGCCGAAGGTGTTCGTCCGGGGCCGAAGGTGGGCGATCTCCCTAAGGAACTCCATGGAGTGCCGCTTTTTCTGCAACGGGTACGCGGGAATTCCAAGGTACTCCGGCACGGCCTCTCGGTTTTCCGCCGGGGCCTCGCCCAGCACCCTAAGCGATTCGGCGGCAAGCTCGACCGTCTGCCCGGAGGCGGGGGAGGGGATTAGCTTGCCGGAAACGGCCACGGACGCGCCGGTGCCGAGTAGGGCAAGCGCGGCCTCGGTTTCCCCGGCCGCGCCGCGGTCGAACGTGCACTGTATGCCGGCGCGGCAGGATCCGTCGTTCACCTCGACAAAGACCAGGTTCTTGGTTTCCCTTTTCGTCCTGACCCAGCCCCGCACCTCGGTTTCCTGCGATGCGGGGGTCTGGGCCAGTATTTCACGGATAAGTTTCGCAGTCATGGGGGAAGTATAGTGGAAACGGCGGACAAAGGACAGTCCGGGGGACGCGCGTATTCGTCACCCGCCCTTCGGCGACAACTGGTAGGTCTTGGGAAACCGTTCCGCGATCGCGGCCGGCCGGCGTTTTTCGCTTCTGCACTGGAAACAGCCAATGACGTGGACATGGTGGCGGTTGAACGGGCGGTCGAACATCCTGGCGACAAGCTTGTCCTTCGTTCCCAGCCTTGCCGAGCATACCGGGCAGATCCTGTTCCTTTTTCCGCCCAGGCAGAACACGCAGCCCTGGATGTGCATCAGCTTGTCCTTCCCCCCGGTAAGCGAGGGGAACGCCTGGGTCTGCATAAGCTCGCCCTTCGCGAGCCTTGCCCTGCACAGAAGGCAGGTCTTGGGATCCCCGGCTTTTCCGGGCTTGCCCCCCATCGCCCGGCGCACTCTGGCGTACTGTCCGGAAAGGATCCTGTAGCTAAGCCACAGAAGCGCGATTCCCAGGACTATAAAAAACAGCGTTCGAAGGTAATCCATCACCATGGGTAGTCATATTATCGGCACGCCAAGGGAATCCCCCAAGGCTATAGGATGCGCCCTTCGTGGCCCATGTGCCAGCTCCTGTAAAGCTCGTGGACGTAACCGCCGCTTTCGCGGTACAGGCCCGTTTCCGGATCGCACAGCCTTTCAAAAACCTCGGAGTTGTAAAACAGGCGCATCGCTTCCTTGGCGGAAACGGCCGACCCTTCCATAATGGCGGACACGACATCGGCCGTTACCAGTTCCATCATAAGTTTTTTCTTGTCCTTAGCCATTGCGCGCCTCGATGTAAAGAATCACTCGATGTTTCCCCCGTTGTTTCTGCATACGGCGGCCAGGTCGTCTACGGCGGTGTCAAGGGAAAGACAGTGCTCCGCTTCGTAGCATTCCTCCAGAAAGTCGATACCCTTGTGTTCATCAAGGTAATTGTAGGCGTCCTTGGGGCTTAGGTTTTTTGCCCGCGCAAAGGCCGACACGCACATAACATAGTAATGAAGGCGCTTGATACTGGCCATGCAATGATTATGCCCTGCCGCTGGCAAAAAATCAACGCGCCCACCTTAGGGAACGCACGACCTTAGAAACGCCATCGCCGCGCCTGCGGTGTCCGGGCCCGAGTTTTCCAGTAGTATGTCTATCCCCGGCTTCCGCTTTGCGACGATCCCCAAAAGCGCCTTGTAGTCCAGATCGCCGGTGCCGGCCGGCAGCGTGCCTATCTTTTGCCCCCCCTCCATGCGGAAGTCCTTCGCGTGGACGGCGACGATCTCGTTCCCGAAGGTCTCGAATGCCCGGGCGAAAAATTCCCCCTGGCTTTCCCTAAGCCCGCCTTTGGGCACAAGGTTTACCGGATCGTAGATGACCCTTAGCGCGGGGGAGGCAAGGCGGCGAAGCACCTGCCCCATTTTTTCGACGCTGCAAACCGTGTGCTGGTCGGCCACCGCCTCGATCGCCACGACGGATCCGCATTTTTCCGCCGTCGCGACCAGCCGCTCCAGCGATCGGCAGAGCAGGTCGAAGGTCGCCGGCCTTTCCGTGTCCGGGTGGAACGAGCAGTCGCCGTTGCATGATCCGGTCTCCGTCCCCACCGTCGCGCAGCCAAAGTCGCGGGCGAATCGCAGGTGCTCCTCGAACCTGTAAAGCTGTTTTTCCCTGGCGCTGGGATCGGGGTGCACCGGGTTTATGTAGCAGCCCAGAACCGCGATGGGGATGCCCAGGGCTTTCCGCACTTGCCTGGCGTAACCGGGGCTTAGGCATCCGGGCCCGGGGGCGTCGCGCAGTGACTTTGCCAGGGCAAGCTGGACCGAGGCCGGCCCAAACGCGCCAAGGGTTTCCGCCAGTTCCCCGGCGGAAAGATTTGTCCCGTAGTCGTGGGCGCGCAGTCCGATTTGCAGCATAGGGCATTATGTCATAGGGATCGGGCATGGGCAAGATCCCCGGCCTGGCTTGACACGAAAAGCGGAAACCTGAACAGTTACCCATGCGGCAAAAAAAAGAGATCGACCCATCCGCGATAAGGGCCCTGGCCATCGATCTTGACGGCACCACGCTGCTTCCCGGCGGCGGTCTTGGCGGGCGTACCGTGCGGTGCCTTGGGCGGCTTATGGCAAGGGGAATCCACCTCATAGTCTGCACGGGCAGGGCGATGGAATCGTCCCGGCGCTATTGCGACGAAATCGGCGCGAAAGGCCCCATGGTGTTTTTTAACGGGGCCATAATCGCCGACCTTCCCGGCGCCGGGCTGGTTCGCCACAGCATGATGCCCCTGGATGTGGTTGACTACGGGATCGACATAGCCCGCGGCATGGGCGTGCACTACCAGGCGTTTTTCCCCCACCCCGGCGACTCGCTAAACGGGGGTGCCTGGCGGGAGACCCTTGTAATCGAAAAGCAAAGCCCCGAGGCGGAGTTCTACCAAAGGCACACCGGCATGACGCCAATTGTCGCCGACTTAAAAAAGACGATTGCCCAGCCCGGCCTGCGGGGTTGCGTCAAGGCGATGTTCATTACCGCCGATCCGATAGTACAGGCGGAAATCCGGGAAAAAATGGCCGGGCGTTTCGGCGACCGAGTCTACCTGGCCCGCACCCACCCCAGTTTCCTGGAGCTAATGAACGCCGGGGTTTCCAAGGGCCGGGGGCTTAAGACGGCCATGGAACTGCGGGGGCTCGATCCCCGGAACGCGATGGCCTTTGGCGACGAGGAAAACGACCTGCCCATGTTCGCCGCCGCCGGCTTTTCGGCGGCCCCGTTCAACGCCGGGGAAAACGTGCGGAAGGCGGCGGACTTTGTCTTTGGCTCCAACGCCGACGAGGGTCTGGCCGCCTTTTTGGAAGGGCTGTTTGAGCCCCCCGAAAAAATCGTTAACGTGCTTTTATAAGCTCGCGCGCTTTCGATTACGGTTCTGATAACATCTGTCCGAGCGGTCCCGTGACATCGTTTTCGTCCACGACTACCGTGCTGTTAAGAATGATAAACTCCCCCGCGTCCCCTTCCTCAACGGAAACCATTTGTTGTGTACGAAATGTGCCTGAGGACGCCCTGAAGTGAACAAATCCATTTCCTGCAGGAACTTCTGCTTGGCCTCTCGCCCCAGGTGTGAAATCGCTGCTCCCTATCTCCCACCAAGGAGGACGATGCCACGGCTCCCTCTCGTTGTCGCCAGTGGAAAAATCAATACCGTTCCAACGCACGTTCCGTATCGTGTGCGAGGATTCGTTTCCTATTGTCAATGTCGTGTTGGTTCCCTCGATCCATTCACGTAAATCTTCCAGATCACAGGCCGCGAAAACCACCGCGAAACAAACAACCGCCACAAAAATCTTTTTCATCGTTATCCTCCTAATAATTTTGGTGAACGGAAAACCCCGTCCACGGTTCATCCACTGATTGGCATTTTACAGACTGCCTAGGGTAAGCTGGTCGCCCGTGGCCGCCTCGACAATAATTGTACTGTTGGTAAACGTAAACATTGCGCTGCCGTCCTCCTCCACGACGACAAGATCCCTGGTGAAGTATTCGACAGAGTTTACCTCAAAGAAAATGAAGGCGCTTCCTGCCGGCACGTCCTTAAGAACGGTGTTGCCTGGGGCCATCCCCAGTTGTAGGTTATCGCTGGTGGTTTCAAATGATCTGTCAGAACGCCAAGCAGTGGAGGCTGCTCCGGTAAGCCTGAAATTAACGGTTAACCTGTTTCCAACAAGCGTTCCAAAACCGTTCATAAGCCCGTGGCTGTCATTGTTGCTTAAGGTCAGCGCGTTTCCCTCCCTGCTCCATTGTCCGCTTCCAGTGTGTGTGCGGTTACTATAATTAGCTGTTCCTGTCCATGCCGTATCAGTGATATTAAGTGTCAGGTGGCTAGCGGCCATACCGCCGATTCCCGCCCATGTCCATGTGCCGATAATATCAGCGTTTTCCCTGACAAAAACGACGTTCTGAAACGTCACGCCGTTAAGCCCCGTTCCGGACTGGTTGTTGATTTGCAGCGTTGTCCTGCTTTCGTCGTCGCCGGACAGATCGCAGGCCGCCAAAACCACCGCAAAACAAATAACCGCCGCAAAAAAAATTTTCATCCTGTTTCTTCTTTCCTCTCTACTCGAAATGTTCCCTGGTTGCCACTAAAAATTCCCACGGAAAGCCGACGGAGGCGCACCGGGGCATCCCCGCCTGCTTGCTCTTTTCCGCCCCTCGGCACTATCCCGAAGGGCGGGGAATTAAACCCAAACTGTCAGAACGCCCGAATGGCGCGGACTCGATTTGTAAAACGCCTTTCACCACTATCGTTGAAATTACCCCCGCCGGAAACAGCCCATGCAAACCGACCATGTGTCACACCAAAATGGGTGCTTGCCGCCCTAGTTGATGCCGACGAGGACCAGTACCACGATTGAGATCCCATTTCCAATATGCCAGAATTCGCCGCCATTTCAAGAAGTTCATCCCTGCTTGGTAAGAACCAGTCGTTAAACCCATTGATTTCTAAAGCCACGGCCAACTGTGCCGCCGTTCCGGTTTCTCCTCGCCCATTAAGATGCTCAACAAGTATCTGGGTATTTTGCCTGCCAGATCCTATCGAGAATCCAGTGTCCCATATAGAAAAGTCAATTGCCCCCCATGTAGCATTTTGAGTAACCGGCGCTGCTTCCAGGAAGCGCCAGCCACCCATGTCAACCCCGGCATCAAAGAACACGATTCCTCCGCCTGGGCCGATATCCCCAATCTGGAAGATGCGGGCTTCGCCCCGTCCCCTGATAAAGAAGGAAAACACGGGTGCTTCGCTGTTGGTCTGGATTTCCAATTTGGCAAAGTAATTCTGGCCGTCCGCCAACGGGTTAAAGCGCAAGACAAACGTCACGGTGTTTCCGGGTGCCACGACCTGCGCCGCCGAAGGCTGCTGGATAACGGAAAAAACGTCGTCGGTGTTGTCCAAAATATTCACGCGGTTTCCGTCAACGTCCACAAAGGTCATGTTCGCCTCGCCCGCGTTCCCTATGGTAAAGGTGATATCCAATGTCTCACCAGGGTCAACATTGCCGAAGTCGAATTCCGAGAAAATCGGTATGTCGGTTTCGTCCTGCGACAAGGTCATCCGCGGCTGTCTTTCAAAACCGGTTCCCGTTATCGTAAAGGAAAACACCCCGTTGTCGCGGCTGTTGGTGTGCACCCGAACGGTGGCGCTTGCCGCTCCGGTTACCTCCGGAATATAGCGTATGGTAAAGGTCGTGGTTCCCCCCGGCACAACGTTTAGCGCGGTCGAAGGTTGCCCGGTTACGGCGAACAGCCCGTCCTCGTTGTCCGCTATGCTAACCCAACTGGCACCGGCGGTGGCGCTTAGGTTCGCGTCCCCGGCGTTCCCTATGGTAAAGTCGATGCTGACCTGGTCGCCTATGGCAACCCTGCCAATGTCAAATATCCCGTGGGGTGTAATCGGGTCGCCGCCCTGTTGCAACGTTACCTGCGACCGCCTCTCGAAGCTGTCCCCCCTTACCGTAAACGAAAACACCCCGTTGTCGCGGCTGTTGGTGCTTATTTGCACAAGGGCGTTAAGGTTCGACCCCGCCGTCGTTGGCCTGTAGCGCACGGTAAAGCTTGCGGTACCCCCAGGGGCAACGTTTATCGCGTTGGATGGTTGCCCGGTTACGGCAAAGTGCCCGTCCTCGTTGCCCGCTATGCTAACCCAGCTGGCACCGGCGGCGCTCAGGCTCGCATCCCCGGTATTCATTATGTAAAAGGTAATGCTGGCTTCCTCGCCTATGGCGACATTGCCAAAATTGGCTTCGCCGTTGGGGGTAACCTCGGCGCCCGCCCGCTGCTGCACCGATATTTGCGGCCTTGGTATATGCCCAGTTCCCCTAACCGGAAACGAAAACAGCATGTCGCTGCTGTTGTTCACAAAGCTTATGGTGGCGTTGTCCTGGCCTTCGGTGGTTGGCGTGTACTGTATTATAAAGGGCACCTCCTGCCCGGGCCCGATCGTGGTGCTTGCCGGCTGGTTCGAAATCGAGAACACGGCGTTCGTGGACGTTATCGCGGGGTTCCCGGTCAGCACAAGGGCGACGTTGCCGGTGTTCCTTATCGTAAATACCAGGGAACTGCCGCCGGTGCCCACGGTTACCTGCCCAAAATCGTGCGGCGTAAAGGTGTTGTTTGCAATAACCGTATTGCCCTGCCTTAACTCCGGGACCGCGGAACCCAGGCGCGCGGTCGCCCTTAGAAAAACGGTAATGGGGTTGCGGAAACCGTCGTTGGTCGGAATTGTCAGGATGGCGTTGTTTTCGCCCTGGACTTCGGGACTGAAATTGACGATGAGCGACGACTGGCCCCCCATCGAAATGTTGCCCCCGGGAAGCGTGGACAGGCTAAACGCCGACGCGTGGGATCCGGTTATAGTGATACCCGCCGTGTCGACCGTAAGGACCTCCGTGCCGGCGTTTCCGATGCCTATGTTTATGTTTGTCGATAGGGTAATGAACGCTTCGCCGGCGTTAATCGTGCCGTATTGTTCTATTTCCTCGCTCGCGTGGACAACTGTGGCAATCGGCCTTGGTGCCACGCCCGCCGCGTTAATCGTAAAAACATGGTCGCCGCTTTGGTCGTTCGACCTTATCGTGACGGTGGCGCTATAGGCCCTGGGTGCCCTGGGCGTAAAGTTGATTGTAAACGGCATGGCGGCACCCGGGGCTACTTCCGCGCCCGCCGGCTGTACCACCGTAAAGGCGTTGTACGTGTCGCCCGCTATTTGCACCGGCTCGATTGTGCCAAACAATAGCCTGCCGACACCGGCGTTTCGTATGTTGAACACGTTTGGCCTGGTTGTACTGACGACCGAATCCCCCAGGTTAACGATGTCGCCCCTGGCCACCTGCAGGCCGCCGCGCTCGACCGCAAGCTGGGACAAAAAGCTAATCTGTCCCAGCGGCCTTCTGTTGCTGGTGTTGGCCAGTTCTTCCACCACCGTGTTGTCGGTAAAGGTAAAAGTAAAATCCCGGTTGTCTATCGATATTGCGTCAGTACGCAGGGTAATGCCTATGTCGTTGCGCGTAAAGGTTATGCGCCCTGTCGCGGTTGTGTTTTCCGCCGTAAGCTGCCTTGTCGCGTGTGCCGAGACCGGCAGGTTGTTTCCGGACGACGCAAATGAAATGTCGGCAAAGCCGACGTCGCTTAGGTCGTGCGACGACTCGTTTCTTATGGTCAGGGTGGGCGGGGAAATTTCCTCTATGTCCACCGTTGGCTGTTCGCAGGCCGCCAAAATCGCCGCAAAACAAATAACCGCCGCAAAAAGCTTTTTCATCCTGGTTCTCCTTTCACTCAAAAATAATCGTCTGTTCCCCGGTTTTTGTTACCGAGTTTCCGTTGTAGGTAAAATTGTATATAACCCCGTTTTGCGCGGTAAAGCCGGGGATTAGCGTGGTCGCGAAGGTGGACACGATTCTGAAGCCCTCGAACAGGCGCTCCCCCCCGGCGGGTATTTCGTTCAGCCTGTAGACGCCGGTTCTGCCCGGGGCCACGGGAATGTTTCCGGTGCCGTCCTGCCTTAGTATGCTCCCAAAATACCTTAGTTCGATGGGCAGGTTATGGGCGTTTAATATCCTGACAAAGGCCGTCCTGAATTCAAGGTTTGTCGGCTGGGGTATCTGTATCGTTATGCTCCTGTTTTCCTCTATTATTCTGTTTATTTGCACGTTTAGGTCGGTGCCACTTGCAAAAATGTCCCCGCTGTCGGCGTCGAAGCCGTCGGTTACCTGGAACAAATACTCTATGGCAAAGGTGGTGCCTAGCGCATGGTCGCTGACCCGGACGTCGACGGTTCTTGTCTCGCCCGACGAAAGCTCGACCTCTATTGGGCCGCTAAAACTATCGCGGCGGACGTTGACCCTATAGCTGGACTCGTTAAAAAAAGTTACCCTTCCCGTTACTAGCCCATCGCGTTCGTCGTCGGTGCCTAGGCCGTTATTGCAGGACGCGAACAAAAACGCCAGGGAAAAAACAAGCAGGCATGTCTTGGAAATAATCTTCACGCGGTACTCCTTTTGGTGCGGGGCGTTCCAAGGCCGGCGCGGCCTTGGAACGATCCGGAAATGTTAGTGGCCGACCACTAACTGGCTTGTGTCGATCGGGCCTTGTCGCCTTAGTGTCGCGCTGACGTTTGCCGCGTCGTCCAGGGGGCCGTGCGCGTTGACCTCGATGACGTAGAAATACCCTGTGCCAATGACCGGGAGGGTGTTTTGGCCGTAGAATCTGACAGGGACTTCAAACGCCGAGGCTGCTCCATAGACAACATTTAGGTTTAGCGTTGCCCCGGGAGACGGGGGACGTATCTCGAAGGATTCCCACCTGCCGCTGTTGATGCCGACAAAACCGCTTTCGGCCCTCAGGTTCGTGCCGGCGTTTCTGAACGTCATCATCATTCCCACCACGTTGTTTTGGACCCGAACGGTCGCGAACGGCAGTTCTATGGGAAAATCAATAAGCGTGGTTCCACCGGCCGGGAAATAGAGCGGCGACGGGTCGTCGGTCACCCTCATTGGCTGGATATTCTGGGCGTCCAGGGGGCCGGTCGGGGCGAAGGTTACGATGGACGATGTCTGGCGGTTAAAGCCGACCCAAACCGGAAACAGCGTAAGGGGATTGCTGGAGGACGTCTGTATGACGCGCCTTACCTCGCCCCTGGTAAGGAACGCGACTACCTGGCCGTCAGGCGAGTTTTCCCTAAGCTCTAGGCCGAAGTCCCTGTTCCTGTTGTTCACCACGTACTGGAACTCGCCGTCGGTCGTGGACGTTATGTTCGTGGTAAACCTTCTGCCTTCCCCAAAGGTCACCATTGCCGAGTGGTCCACCCTGGATTGCGCCCCGAATTCCTCGAACTCGCTCCGCCTTACGGCCCGCACCAGCCTGAAACCGCCGACCTGGTAGTCGCTTTCCGTCGAAAAATTGATGTTGGTCCTGTCCCCGGCCCTTACGCCGCCGATGATGTTGCCCCGGATGACCACCTCGCCCACGAACAAAAGCATGTCATGGTTGGTGACGTTCACCAGTGTCGTCGATCCCGCCCGGTTGTTCCTAAAGCCGTCGTCGAAGTACTGGTCAAGCTCGTCCTCGACGCTCGTGCTGCATCCTGCCAGGCCGAAAGCGAGTCCGGCGGCCAACAGAAGCGCCGAGAATTTCCTTAGTCCTCTCATTTTTCTTTTCTCCTTCCTCGTAAAATATTGCCACGGGAATAATCCCGGGTCTTCCGCGTTGAGATGCCGTTTTTTGTGGATTCGAAATCGTATAACTTACGAACGGAATTTTCCGCTGCGCAAGCCAGGTACGCCCATTCGAGTAGCTGGTTTTTGTTTCCCTGGGTCAGCAACCTGGAAACCATTACGGCCTTTGCCTTGTTGGATGGCTGTCCTCCATTATGTATCATTGGTAATATCATACCAATGCTTCGTAATTACGTCAAGCTATTTTTCGGGCGTTGATTGTAATTTTCCCATGCGGTTGATATCCTTCAAATAATGGAAGGGTAAATGAGCACACTCGACCGAATCAGGATGGTTCGTAAAACTTTGGGTCTAAGGCAGGGGGATTTTGCCCGTCGAATCGGCCTGACGCAAACCGCTCTGTCCATGATCGAGCTTGGAAAAACCGCCCTTACCGACAAAAACGTAAAGCTGATCTGCGCGACCTTCGCCGTTGACGAGGAATGGCTTAGGAACGGGACAGGCGAGATGTTCGGTCTCGCCTCCCCCTACGAAAAGGAGCTAATGGCGGTTTTTGGAAAACTGACCGCCGACACACAGGGATTTATACTGGAAATGGCGCAAAACCTGCTTAAGAGGCAGGAAAAGCGTGACAGGAAAAACGCAAGACGAAATGAATCCCCTGACCAGTAACTTAGCTGGCTATTTTCTCGACGTTGTAGCTGTAGCTGTGCAACGGGAATTCCTCTAGGAACCGTTCCAGCACGCGCTGCTCGCCCTTGGGGAACGATATAAATTCCATCGAGACGATTTTGCCCGTCCGCACCAGCCTGCACACGGGCGAAAGTATCGCGTCGCCGACGCGCAGGCTGCATTCCTTGAACGCCTCGTTTACCGACGCCTCTTCCGGTGGCTCTTCCGGAGGCTGGCAGTTGGCGGGCATAAACGACAGGCCGCCCGCCGAAATGTTCTGGACGGTTCCCTGCACGATCCCCTTGCCGGAAAAATTCGCGACAAGAAAACCGACGCGGTGCCAGGGCTCCACCAGGTAGCGGTGGTGCTTCCGCTTTTCGTGCACCGGCACGTGCCGCCCCAGAATGTTCTGCAGGCGGTTAAGCTTTTCCGGGGACTCAAGCGCGTCGTCCAGCACCCCGTTCACGCCCAGGAAAAAAGCCTTGGCCGTTTCCTCGGTGCTGAAGGTGCCGCCTTTCAGAAGGATAATCGGGCAGGCCTCCCTGGATCTTTCGCTGCGGACGAACTGCACCAGGATCTTCCAGTGCCTGGGAAAATCCCGGGCGCTTACCACTATGGCCGACGGGCTTATCTCGTCCAGGTTGTCCATCGCCTTCATAACGTATCGGTACCGGATAATCTCGAAGCCCAGGGGGGGGATCGAGCTGGAGACGATGTCGAAGTTGTCGTCGGAACCGAGCACAAGGAGCAGCTTCATTCAGCCCCCAGGTTGATTACCGTGTAGTCCACGATTGTCCAGATGTTGTCCCTTCGCTGCAGGTAATACGTGTAGCGCTTGACGCTCGTAAAGTGCGCGCCGGCGAATCTTTTAAGCACCGTAACCGTTCCCTCGTTGCCGCTGTGCTGCGTCCGCTCGATCGTAAAGTCGGTGGGGACAAGCGAGATCGCCTCGATCGTCGTGGGGCTTTGCAGTTCCTGCCTAAGCTGTTCCACCATCCTCTGCCTGCCCTCCGCGCTCTCGCGGACCCAGGCCCGCCGGCGCACCGGATCCCTGGACACCATTTCCTCCAGGTCAAGGTAAAGGAAGAACCTTTCCCACTGCCCCCTTTGGCGGGCGATTATCGTGTACTCGACGACCTCGTCCGGGGGAAGCCGTTCCCGAACCAGTATCGCGCCGGTGGCGACGTCCATCGCCAGGGGCAGCCCGTCCCGGCCGGTAACCAGCGGCGGCCTTACGTTCAGGTTAAGGCGGCCGGATGCCAGCGCGCCTGTCAGGTTCCGGTTGGGCGGGGCGAACCGGCGGTCCGAGCTTACGGCCGTGGTGACAAAGTCCGGGCGGAACAGTTCCGGGTAGACGAAGGCCCTGACCACGAAGGATCCCGGCTCGTCCAGCCTTACGAAGTCGCGCAGGTTTTCCACGAACGAGAATGACTCGCCCGGTTCCACCGCTATCTCGCGGAAAAAGACCTGCCTGGACTGGGTCCGCCTTCGGACCAGTTCCTCGGCCGGTTCCAGCAGGCGGTTGGTCACGGTTCTGACCTCGAAATCGACCGAGAACATGCGGTCGTCCGCCAGCTTGAACCTGTAGGTAAACGGGCTGTTGTTGGTGATTGTCACCTGGATATAGACCGGATCGACCGCCGCGTGGTAAATGCGCCTGTCGAAAAAACGTATGCTAAAATCGATGCCGGCTTCCGCCGCCGCGTGGGCCGCTCCCGCCCATGAAATCACGATGCCGAACAGGGCCAGCCTGAAAAGCGCCGGCCGCCGCGTGAATACCCTACCTTTTGCTTCCTTCATCACTACATCCTTGTACCTAAAGTATACGCGATTTTGCCGCCCGGGACAAAGCCCGGATGGACTCCCGCAAGCCGGCCTTTGGCGCGGACGGCTTTCAAAAGAGCCCGGTTCTACGGTATAATTATCGGCAGATTGTCATGAACATCTTATCGTTTCGCGAGCTTTTACGCAAAATAGACAAATCGGTGCCGGTTCGCGAATGCGTCTCGGCTTTTTCCGACGGGGGGAAATTCCCCCTGGAGATCGAGGGTTGCGAGGGGGCCTTTGGCGCCCTGCTTCTGGCGAAATTTTACTCGGCAAGGCCGGGCCTGTATTTCGTCGTGGTCCCGCAGGAGGGCGACGCCGCCGACCTTGCCCTGGATCTGTCCGCCGCCGGCCTGCCCTGTATGCAGTTCCCCTGGTGGGGCACGCTTCCGTACCGGGAGCTTTCCCCGCTTGCGGCGGTTTTCGGGGAAAGGGTCAGGGTTCTTGGGGATCTTGTCGCCGGCCGGCCTGGCGTGGTGGTAGTTCCGCAGCGGGCCTTTCTTTCCCCCCTGCCGCCCCCGGACTACGTCAAAAGCCTTTTGGTTGGCATAAAGCCCGGGCAGGCGGTGGATTCCGAGTCCCTGGTCCGGACTTTGGTATCCTACGGCTACACCAGGGTTCCCCGGATCCAGATGCGTGGCGAGTTCGCCCTGCGCGGCGAGGTCCTGGATCTTTACATGGGCGACGGAGACGCGCCCGGCGGCACCGCGATCCCGGACGCCTACCGCGTGCTTTTCGACTTTGACCGAGTGGAGTCTATCAGGCGGCTGGATCCGCTGATGCAGGGCGGCGGCCCGGATCGCGAGAACCTTCGCGGCCTGTCGATTCGCCCCCTGCGGGAGCTGATCTGGACCGACGACAGGATCGATGCCCTGGGGAATAACCTTGCATCCATGAAGGAATTCTCCGACGGCGGCGGGGCCATTATAGAGGAACTGATCGCCCGCCGTGGTGTCGAGGGCGAGGAGATGTTCTATCCCCTGGCCTTCGATCGCCGGGCCAGCCTTCTTGACTACCTTGGCGACTCTGGAACCCTGGTGCTGGTTGACAGGGAAAGGCTGGAAAACGCACAGGAAAGCCTGGAGCGCGAGTACCGCAACTCGTACCTGCGATCCCAAAAGGAAACCGAGGAGCCTGGGATGGATGCCAGGGGTCGCGAGTACCCCCTGCCGGAACGTTTGCTTCTAAATACGGGGAAGCTAATCGGCGGGGACGGTTCCGGTGCGCGAAGGCTGGTCTCGTTCCTGTCGATGAAGAGCGAGCCCAAACCGGGAGTCCACCGCGTCGCCGTTTCCTGCGATCCCTCGCGAAGCTTTTTCGGCAACATCGGTTACTTAAAAGACGAGTTTGACGCATTGCTTTCCACCGGCTGGCAGATCGCCGTGGCCGCGGAATCCGAATTGCAGGCCGAGCGCATACGGACGGTGCTTGCCCAGCATCCCGCGTTGTCGGTTCTGGCGACCCCGCTTTCCGCCGGCTTTTCCCTGCCCGAAATCAAGTTCATGCTGGTGCAGGAAAACGAGATCTTCGGCCGCCGCAAAAGGCCGCCGCGCTCCCTTAAGACCGCGCGGTCAAGCCCCATCGACACATTCGTCGAGCTTAACCCCGGCGACTTTGTCGTGCATATCAACCACGGCATCGGCCTGTTCAAGGGCATCGAGCGGATAAACGCGCTGGGCTACGAAAGGGACTACATCAAGCTCGCCTACGCCGGCGACGAAACCGTTTTCGTGCCGGTGGAACAGGTAAACCTAATCCAGCGCTACATCGGCAACGAGGGCGCGCCGCCGCGACTGGACACCGTCGGCTCCAAGTCCTGGGAAAACCGCAAAGGCAAGGTAAAGCAGTCCGTCGAGGATCTCGCGCACAGGCTTATCGACCTGTACTCCAAACGCAAAAGCTCCAAGGGCTTTTCGTTCCCGGAGGACGGCGAGTGGCAGACGATGTTCGAGGCGGCCTTTCCCTTCGAGGAAACCGACGACCAGCTTCGCTGCGTCGAGGAAATAAAGCAGGACATGGAAAGCGCGGTTCCGATGGACAGGCTTGTCTGCGGCGACGTGGGCTACGGCAAGACCGAGGTCGCCCTGCGCGCCTGCTTCAAGGCGATCATGGGCGGAAGGCAGGTCGCGTTCCTGGCCCCGACGACGATTCTTGTCGAGCAGCACTACGGCAATTTCCGCGAACGTTTTTCGCGTTTCCCGGTGCGAATCGCCATGCTTTCCCGTTTTGTCGACAAAAAAAAGGCTCGCCAAACCCTGGAGCAGCTAAAGACCGGCGAGGTGGATCTGGTCGTGGGCACGCACCGCATAATACAGAAGGACGTGCAGTTCAAAAGGCTCGGCCTCTTGGTCATAGACGAGGAGCAGCGTTTCGGCGTGAAGGACAAGGAACGTTTGAAGGAACTTAAAACGAACGTTGACTGCCTGACCCTTTCCGCCACCCCCATCCCCCGCACCCTGCACATGAGCCTGTTGAAAATCCGCGACATGAGTCTGCTTGCCACCCCCCCCGGGGGTCGCCGCCCAATCGAGACGGTAATCGAGGAATACAGCGACGAGCGGTTGGTAAAGGCGATACGCCGCGAGGTGGAAAGGGGCGGGCAGGTTTTCTTTCTGCACAACCGCATCGAAAGTCTTAGGGAAACCAGAATCAGGATCGAGCGGCTGGTTCCGGAGATGCTCGTGGAGACGGCGCACGGCCAGATGGATCCCCGCGATCTTGAAGAGGTGATGCACCGTTTTGTCCACGGCGGTTTCCATGTTCTTGTTTCCACCACGATTATCGAAAACGGCATTGACATACCGAACGTCAACACCATTATCATAGACAGGGCGGATATGTACGGCGTGTCCCAGCTCTACCAGCTTAGGGGAAGGGTAGGGCGATCGGATCGCGTCGCCTATGCATACCTCCTGTACCCGCAGGAAAAGGCGATAAGCGAGATCGCGATGAAGCGTCTACAGGTGCTTTCCGATTTTACCGAGCTTGGTTCCGGGTTCAAGATCGCGATGAAGGACATGGAGATTCGCGGCGCGGGGAACCTTCTTGGCCGCGAGCAGTCCGGCGACATTTACTCGGTCGGCTTTGACCTGTACCTGAAGCTGCTGGACGAGGCGGTAAGGCGGCTGGAGAATTCCGAGTACGAGGCCGAAACGGAAACCCTGCTGGAGCTGGAGTACTCCGGCTTTGTCCCCGACGGCTATATCGATTCGGCGCAGGAAAAAATGGAAGTGTACAAGAAGATCGCCGCCGTGCGCGAGAAGGAGGAGCTGGAGCGCGTCTACGCCGAGCTTATCGACCGCTTCGGCCCCCTGCCGGACGAGGCCGCGTCCCTTCTGGCACTGGCCGAAATCAGGATCATCTGCCGGGAGCTTGGCGTTTCGTCCCTGCGCGATCGCGGCGGCGTGGTGCGCGTGGAGTTCGCCAAGGTTTCCCGCGTCAAGGTCGACCGCCTGGTGCGGCTGATGCAGGAATCGTCCGGCAAGGTAAAGCTTGACCCCAAGATGCCCAACGTGCTTACGCTTACCGCGGGGAACATTGGCTTGCAGGAGAAAAGCGAGTTTATTCGGGAGAAGCTGGCTTCGTTGGCGTAGGGGTACGGGAATCCGTTGGCGCGCTAGTAGTGATATTTGCAGGAAGCGATAATAACCTGATCCTTCGTGACCTTGTAAACCAGCCGGTGTTCCTGCGTAATGCGGCGCGACCAATACCCGGCCCAGTCCCATTTCAGCGGCTCTGGTTTGCCTGTTCCGCGAAACGGATCCCGCATGATTTCCGCAATCAGGGAGTTAATCTTGCCGAAGATCTTCCTGTCGTCCGCTTCCCATTGCCGGTACTCGGCAAAAGCGGAATCCAAAAAGCAGATCACTGCGTGGCCGCTTGCATCGCCTGTTCCAGCGTTTCGAACGTGATATGCTTTCCCTGCGCGGATTCCTCGATGATTCTTTCCATGCGCTGGCGGTTTGCGGGAGTGTCAAGCAGGTATTCCGTTTCGTCCTGTTCCCTGACCTGTATTTCGACAAATTGGTCTGGATACGCGGTTTTGATGGAGTCGATGAACCTGCTTTCCAGTTCTTTGGTATTGAGCCTGTATGTCGTTACCATTAGACAAGCATAACGCAAAAGGCGGAAACGGGCAAGGGGCGATTATATCAGCCATCTACGTACAGAAAAACCACCGCGGTAAAGGTTTGGTTGTCGTGGGTGATGTCCATGTAGCCGTTATACTTCTCCACGGCGCGGGCGATGTTTTTTAGGCCGAGCCCGTGGCCGGCGCTTTCCTTGCGGGTGGCAATGCGCCTTCCCTCGCCTTCGCCGGCGTAGCGTACTTCGCCGTCAAAAGTGTTTTTTACCTGGATAAAAAGGGCGCCGCGCTTGTACTCTATGTCTATCGCCAGCTTTTTATCCCGGACCTGGGCCACGGCCTCCAGCGCGTTGTCCGATGCTGTCAAAGGCGATGCTGCCGGTGTTGCCGTGCAGCGTCGTTTCCCCTATGTCGCTGTGCAGTACGTTGATATACGCGGCAATCTCCGCGCCTTTGTTTTCCATGGCGTAGGCATTTATTGTGGCAAGGTGGTTTTTCATGTCGTGCCGGATGGCCTTTACCTGATCCGCCGATTCCTGCATGGTGCGGATTTGGGCAAGGTAATAGTCCTTTTCCTGCTTGTACAGTGCGGCTTCCAAGTTGCGCGCGTGCGAGGTGGAAATCCTGTCCAGCAGGTAGAAGACGAAGATGTTTATCCCGAATATGATACAAAAGAGTGAAACCTTGGCGGCTGCCGGCATACCCGTGGCGAACATGATTATCAACAGCGCGGAGATTGACGACAGCGGGATTGCCAAAACGGAAACCCATACAACCGGCAGGACAGCCACGTTTCTTCTGATGTTCTTGAAGTTTTGCAGCACCAGCGCCACCATCAGCATAAGGGAGAACGTAGTAATCATCTCAAACACTAAATGAACGGTGGACTGCCTGATCCCGGGAACGCCTATTGAGATGATGTCGGCGCCGAATAACGCCGCAACCGCATACTCTATCGTAACGCCAACAGCGAATATGAAAAACACCGCCACAAACCTTTTCTTCCAGGTGCCTTCGTAATTCAGCGTCATGACAAACAGCAATGCGCTATACGGTACTACCATGAGCATCATGGCGAGCATTGCGGGCAGCCCGCCGATAAACGGCGACACAAGAATTGCGGTCGGCTTGTAACGGAGGGCTTTTGATTCGATTTGCTTTTCTGGATAAGCGCGGAAACGATAACATTAGTGTCGATTATTATTTTTTGCATCCTGACGAGCCGCTTGAACCTCTGCCGTAATTTCTTCCATCGTCATTGCGGAAAGCCCGCCGGCATCCGCGGCCGAAACCGCGGCCTCGATATTTTCCTTCATCAGCTCTTTTCTGACTATGCCCACAAAGTCCGAAAATGATAAAATATTACCGGAAATGCCGAATTTGGAGCGTTCAAGATCGGCATTTAGCATTTACATACGTATATACTAGCAAATCGCAATGGAATTCGCAAGCCGAAACGCAAAGGCTACGCAGGGGGCTGCATGTTAAAAATCGGTTTCCGCGAGGTTAAAATCGCGAAAACCTTAACTTTTTTTTGCCGGTGTGGTATAATACGGGCGCAATGCAAAAAGTCAATGGTCCCGCCGCGACCGGGCGGGGTAAAATATTGCCGCAAACCAAAAAAGCAAACTCGATCGTGTTCTTTTTCCTTCGGGTCGTCTTCATACCCGCCCTCTTCCTGCTGTACGGTTTCAAGTTTGACAGGAAAAGCGCCAGGGGTATCAGGCGGCCATGCCTTATCCTTTCCAACCACCAGGCGGGCTTCGACCAGTTCGCCCTTGCCATGGGTTTCAAGTTCGGGATAAACTACGTCGCGACGGACACGATATTCCGGCACGGCCTGTTAAGCAGGCTGATGATCGCGCTGGTCAGGCCGATTCCCTTTTCCAAGGGAAGCTCGGATTTAATCGCCCTTAAAAGCATGATGGCGGTTATAAAGGCCGGCGGTTGCGTCGGCATGTTTCCATCGGGCAACCGCAGTTTCTACGGCGACGAGTGCAAAATCGTTCCGGGGATCGGCAGGCTGGCGAAAAAATTCAACGTGCCGCTTGTGCTTGTGCAGTTGCGCGGCGGGTTTAACACGCTGCCTCGCTGGAAAGTAAAACCCAACAAGGGAAAGGTGGCCGCGGTCGTCACAAGGGTTGTCCAGCCGGAGGAACTTGCGGCAATGGCCGGTGGCGAAATAGATGAAATAATACGGCGGGAAATTGGCTTTGACGAGTTTGCCTGGAACAAAACCGCGCAGATCGTGTACCGCGGTCGACGCAAAGCCGAATACCTTGAAAGCGTTTTGTTTTACTGCCCGGAGTGCAAATCCCTTACGGGGGGGAGGGGGCTATGTTCGAAGGGCAACGAGTTTTTCTGTATGGATTGCGGTGCCAGGGTTATGATAAACGGCACTGGTTTTTTCGAGAAAGTAAGCAACGCGGAAAACCTTCCCGACACGATTCTGGAATGGGGTCGTATGCAAATAGATTACGTAAAAAATTTTGACTTTTCAGGTTTCACGGACGAGCCCCTGTTCACCGATAACGACATCGTTTTTTCCAGGGCCGAACGCGCCAAGAAGGAACACTTTTTGGGAAAGGGCGCGATGGAGCTTTACGCCGACAGGCTTGTCGTCTGCGGGCGCGAATTCCAGTTTGTCGATATTACCACGGCGATTCAGGGCGTGCGCAAAATGACGGTTTACAGAAAGGACGAGGTGTACGCCGTTCTGTGCCCCCACAGGACGAACCTAATGAAATACATGATATGCGGCTACCATTTGCGGAACAAGGCACTGGACATAAAGGAGGAGTACTATGGATATTAGAAAGATTTGGGCGTATGTCCTGGAAAACGAAAACCTGTCTTTCGGCATTGTCACGGTTTGCACGGTCTGTGCCCTTATGCTTATAGCCAACGTCATGCGCCGCAAAATTCCGATCTTTAGGCGTTCGCTAATGCCGACCGCGGTTATCGCCGGCTTGCTTGGGCTTGTCGTCAAGGAGCTTATTTTCGCGGTTACCGGGTTTTATATCTTCAGCCATGTCGCGTTAAGCGGCCTTATCTACCATTTGCTGCCGGTGGCCTTTATCGCGCTGTGCCTTCGCGACCGTGACAACTACACGGCGGAATTCGACAAGGGCAGGGAGATAAAGGAGCGCGTGACGGCGGCGAGATCCGGCGCGGTGATTATCAGCACCTATCTGTTGCAGGGAATGATCGGCCTTCTGGTAACGGTATTTTTCGCGCTTACCTTTATGCCGGAACTGAACGAGGCGACCGGGATAATGCTGGCTCTTGGTTTCGGCCAGGGGCCGCAGCAGGCGAACGCAACCGGGTACATTTGGGACGCGGCCGGGCACATGGATTACTGGGGCCCCGGAAGCGCCAGGAACTTTGGGCTTACCATTGCTGGCCTGGGTTTTCTGTGGGCGTCGATCCCCGGGATTATTCTTATCAACGCGATTGCCAAAAAGAAGGGCATCAGGATTAAGAGGAACGAGTTCCAGAAAAGCGGCGATCTTTCCAGCTACAAAATCGAGGGCCCGGATGAGGTGCCGCTTTCGGAATCCATCGACAAGTTTTCCTTGCAGATCTGCATGGTCGGCGGCGTTTACCTTCTTACGATAGGGTTTATCATCGGGATTGAGGTAGGGTTCCGCGCGTCTGGGGTTCCCTTTCTTATCGATCTTGTTCCCACGATTTGGGGTTTCGCGTTCATGCTTGCCGCCCTTGTCGCGCTTTGCGTCAGGATGGTTTTGCGCCGCCTTGTAAAGTCCGGGATCATGCACCGCAAGTATCCCAACAACTACATGATGAACCGCATAAGCGGCGCGTCCTTCGACATCGCGATTGTCGCCGCCCTTTGCGCTATTTCCGTCGGCGCGTTGGGTTCGCTTTGGATACCCGTGCTGGTCATGACGACCCTGGGTGGCCTGGTCTGCATGGTTTACCTGCGCTACCTGTGCAATTATGTTTACAAGGATTACAAGGACGAGGGCTTTCTCGCCTTTTACGGAATGCTTACCGGCACCATAGTCAACGGCATGATCCTTCTGCGCGAAATTGACAGCGAATTTAAAACCCCGGCCGGGGACGACCTGGTGCTGGGATCGTCCGCGGCGATTGTCCTGGGTATCCCCCTGCTTCTGCTTATCGCCCAGGCACCCAGGCCGGGGAACCTGTGGTGGGTGGCCCTGGTAATCGTGCTGTACTTTTTGGCGCTTACCGCGTTCCAGTTAAAGGGCCTGATATTTAAGCGCCGGAAATAGCCGGGCGGACCAAAGCAAAACGCATATCTGCGCCATATATAAGGTATGGAGGCAATATGCTTGAAACGACAGATCCCCTGAACAGCGCGGCAAGCCGCCCGTTTGGGATCCCTTACCTGTTCCCCTACCAAAGGCTGGTAGTGTCGAACATTCTAAAATCCCTGTGCTTCCAATTACCGGCGTTCCCAATGGCTTAAAGGCGAATTTTGGGTATATGGCTCCAATAAAACGGCTGCCGGGCAGGCCGGCCACTTGACACTTTTTACGCTGTATGGTGTAATTACTTACGTTAGGAAGCCACGTTAGCAAGTGAGCTTAAGGCCTGTGTTTCTAAAGAAAGTGCTAGGTCAAAAATTCTATTGGAGGTTTCGTATGAAAGTCTCAGGGTTCAAAAAAGTCGGGATTATCGCCGCCGTGGCGGTAATCGGGTTTGCGTTTACCGCCTGCGGTAATGGGGCGAATGGGCCGGAGGAAGAGCTGCCGGGTAATGGGCCTGATGGGGGTTGGCAAGGAAGATCCCCGGTGATTCAATTAGACTTCAACCGGATCGATTTAGGCACTTGGGCTTCTGGTAGCCCCTTTTCTGGGACGGGTGTCTCTTCCGAAACAGTTGCGGTAACTATCTTCAACCTGCAGGAATACGCGCACCTGGGTAATATCACTGTAATAGATAATGCCAACCGTTATGCTGCTGCCGTTACTGGTCCAACTCCAACTCCAACTCCACCGCCGCCACATGAAGAGGTGATCCGTAGTTTACAATTAGAGGTGAGGAACTTACCAGGAGGGAATGCCACGCCGACCTCAGCGGCTAACAACCATCTAGGGGTTAACACAACCCTCACAAGTGGTTCAATTGCCATTGGAACTGGAACTCTTCACGACTTTGCGGCAAGAGGCAACATCACTTTCACGGTGAATGCAAGTAGAGTTGCTGCTGTTGCTGCTGGTACCACCACCGTACAATTGGTGTTACAGGAAGTCACCACTAGAGGCGCAGGAACCCCAAGCGTACGCACACTTGCCACCGCACCGCTCACTATAGTGCTCCATGACGACGACTAAAATGGTTCCAGGGCTTGCCTAAAAAACCACGGTTCATGCGTTGATATTGGCTGTCCGATATATCGGGCAGCCTTTTTTATGCGCTCCCGCACACGGAAATCAATTTCACATGAAAGCAAAACGCGGGGGAGATTCAAACCCGAGCCGAAAGTTCCCTTTTGGATCCTCCACCCCTGCTCGATAAAGTGGGGGCGGGGATCAACCGCGTCGGCTACGCTACTGGCGGCGCGACGCGGGCTGGGCGGTTTTGGTGTTTGTGGTTGCGGGAAGCTGGGGGGCGTGGCGCGGGCAAAAAAAAGCCCAACCGCATGGTTGGGCTTTTTGGGCTTCCGGGAAAAACCCGGAAGCCCAGGGTGCCTTGGGTCGCGGCGCGCGCCGGCGAATTTGACGGCCACCAACCGCGCCCGCCACGCTGGGCTAGGCCGTTTGTCAATTAGGGAGCGGGATCACCACTGCCCGGGGGGAGCTCTGCCGGTCTATCCCAAACTGGAGGATCCACGGTCTGCCAGCCTTGAGGAGTCTCCTCCGGTCCCCGTCCCTCCGGCCGCCGAACGCCCGCGGCAATATCGCCGGCTGGCCTGCTGTCTTGTACCGTAACAGTGAAGTCATCGAGCGAGAAGGTGTTGTACACGTCAAGGTCTACCGTCTTCTCAAATACCCGGCCTTGGATGATGGCATCAGTATCGATATCCTCGCCGGTCAACGAGAAGCGTAGAATATACTCCCCTACGGTGCCAGTTATGGCAAGTTCAAACGAACCGTCCCCGACTATGCGGTTACCTCCAGCCGCGAGCGCCATAGTGGCTGATAAACCCAGAAGGTTCGTTGGTGGTGCATCACCGGTGGCGGCAGGAGCACGAGGGCCAGGAGGGATCACCGCAGTATCAGGCGGAAAAGCCGGAGCGCCAACGGGACGGGTATCCGCCGCCGTCGCCGTGCTCAGAGTTTCCGCGGTACCTGTACCAATAATCCTCCAAGCGCCTAGGCCACCTCCCGACGTTCCTACGCTAGGGTCGCCATACCTAAAGCCATCCGGAATATCCCTAACCGTTACGCGTATGCCATCGGGAACACCAACAGCTGGAAGCGCCCGGCCCCCAAGGTACCCCCACTCGATAGCCTCGTCGCGAACCCCGACGCCGTCGCCGCAGGAAGCGAACACAAAACCAAGTGCCAACAGGCACGCCAAAAACAGTATCCTTGTTTTCATAGGAAAACTCCTTTGCGGTTTAAAGTCCCGTAGACTTGTTGCAAGGCCCCGTACGGGGCCCTGTCGCAAAACAAAATTTGCGCTTGCCTCCACGCGGGACTATTCGTCACCGTTGCCGTTGCCATCGTCGGCGGGTGCGGGAGCGGGAGCGGGAGCCGGGGCGGGTGCCGCCGCCGCGCGGTTGCCATTGTTGCCGTTGTTACCACCCAGCCTTATGCTGACGGTAAAGTCGAGCGTAATGTCGCTGAAAATGCCGGCCAACGCGCCCACGGAATTGCTGGCGTCGCCAGCATCGCTCCACCACGAATCGGCGCCTCCCGTATCAATCCGCATCCGGTACAGGTCGATCCTGACGAACCGGTCGATTATGGTGTTTAGGCCAAAACCAATGACGACGTTCTGGACCGGGGTAAGGGTCATGCCGAAGCCAAGATGCCCGGTGTAGGTCGTCCTGTCAGGCTCCCAGCTAATACCTCTAAAGGTCCACTGGGATACCGCGTCGCGCTCGGTACTGCTGCTTCCGCGGGATGCGGTGTTCCACTCGAAAACGCTTAGGCCGACGCCGGTAAAGAAGGCAAGCCTTTGGGTGGGCCGGACCCTAAGACCCGCATCAACGCCAAGGCCAAGGGTAAAGAAGTTGTGCGGGGCCAGCCTGTGCTGGCTGTCCATTAGGGAATTGTTATTGGACACGCTGACAAACTGCGCGTCCAGCCTGGGGCGAAAACCAAATCCCACTAATCCGGCATCTATGGTCTGGGCATAGTAGGCCTCAAACCCAAGACCCCAGGCCCCGCCGGCGCCCCTGACGGAATCCGTGCCTCCCAAATCACCGTCCGCGTCCCACCTAAACCTGTCCCTGGACGCAAACATGGAACCAAAGCGCAGCGTGCCGCCGACCCTGGCCTCCTCGTTAAGATCGAAGGACGCGCCGGCGGCCAGCCTGAAATTGCCGCCCGTCTGGACCCTGTAATCCATCCTCTCGTAACGTACTACAATCTGGTCGGTACCAGTCAAAGGAGGTATCGCGGGTACATATTCCTCCCGGGCAACATACCATCTCCACACCGTCGTGTCGCGGAAATTTACGCCAATCTGCGCGTGGGGGGCCAGGGGACCCATCCTCATGCCCCAGGAAAGCGCGATGGAGGGGGCGGCTTCCACTGTCCAGCCCTCTTCACCGGGACCAGTCGGAGGAGTAGGACCATGCACGCCCCCGGGACCCAGGCTGCCGTCAATGGTGCGCCTTGTCGTTTCGCTGTGTACTATAAGGTCAAGGCGGATGCCCATGTTCAGAATTCCGACAAGCACCGCCAGGTTGTTCCGCCATTCGGCCTCGGTAAGCCCGAACCTGTCCCAATCGACATTTTCATCAAGGTCCCTTAGGCTGCCACCCCTCGCGTTCACAAGGGAACCGCCGTAGTAAACGCCCAGGTAAAACAGGTTGAAGCTGTGGCCAAAGCCAAAACTAAGGGTGTATGCGTCCGCCGGGGTGCCGGGGGTCAGAACGTCGGTGATGTCCACACGACCCATGGAGGGGAAGCCACCCAGGAAAAGGAAGGTGCCTATTTCCGGGTTGTGGAACCTTGTGTCAATGAAATTGTCCACGTCCGTACGGAACCTGCCGGCGCTGTAGCGAGCCTCGGTGGACAACGTGGGCACGGCGTTAAAGTTGTGAAAGACATCGGGGGCGTCCCCTGGTGTCGGCTGGGCCCAGACCATGCCGCCCGCCATCGCAACCGTGGCAAGCAGCAAGACAACTCTTTTTATCATATCGATTTCTCCTTTCGCGGTGTCAAGGTTCCCGCGAACCTGTTTCCGGATCCCGTAAGGGACCCTATCCAAACAAAACCCTCGCAACTATAACCCGTTCCAAGTAACACTCGGGGACGATAAGCCCAGGTTTTTAGCCCCGGGGTTTTATCTCAACCAAAGGCGCTTCGTAAGCGCCGTCTATTATTTCACCGGATTTGGAAAAAACAGTCAATAGGTCGAAAAAATATTTCAAACAAACCATGTTCCGCTTCCTAAATGGGGAACACCCCCACACTAAACGAAGCAATTTCCATGCCAAGCGTATGGTTTCAATCGAAAATTTTTTCGAAAGGGGCGAATTTCACGCTGTCGCCGTTGTTTTTGCGCGCCCGCGGTGGGGCAAGGGGCGCGCGGGCCTTCATCCTGTATGAAAAACGATACACAGGGAATTCAAAAAAGGCTATGGCGACCTGGCATGTGGGCCGCTTTTCCCCATGAATTGTTGTTTTCGACGTTTAGTGGTATAATGCCACAAACAACTGCAATTTAGGAGGTTTCATCGTGGAATACGGCCATTTCGATCCCGAACGGCGGGAGTACCTGATTACCCGCCCCGACACGCCCGCACCCTGGGCGAACTATCTTGGTTCCCCGGCTTACGGAGCAATCATTTCGAACAACGCGGGCGGTTACAGCTTCGTAAAGAGCGGGGCGGCCGGACGGCTGATTCGCTACCGGTTTAACGAGCAGGATCGCCCCGGCCGTTACGTCTACCTGCGCGACGACGAGACCAGGGACTACTGGTCCGCCTCCTGGCAGCCGGTGGGCAAGCCCCTGGACAGGTACAAGTCGGTGTGTCGGCACGGGACCGGCTACACGGTGCTGGAGGCGGAGTACGCCGACGTGCGTTCCGAGGCCCTGTACTACGTGCCGCACGGCAAGGACTACGAGGTATGGAAGATCAAGGTGACCAACAAGGGGGCGAAGGCGCGGAAGCTTTCGGCCTTCGGTTTCGCCGAGTTTACCTGCGAGAGTTTCTACGAACAGGATCAGGTGAACCTGCAGTACACGCAGTTTATCACCCGCACCTACTTTAAGGACAGCTTTGTCCTGCAAACGATAAACGAGAACTGCCTGAACGCCGTCAACGAAAGCCGGGTGGAAACGCGCTTTTTCGGTCTGGCCGGTGCCAGCGTTGCGAGCTTCTGCGGCGACAGGGCCGCGTTCCTGGGAAAGTACCGCGACTACGGGGATCCCGTTTCCGTGGAAAGGGGCAGCCTGGACGGGACGCTAAACTACAACCTGAACCCCTGCGGCGCGTTGCACACCTCCATGGTTTTACAACCCGGCGAAAGTGTCGAATTCGCGTTTCTTCTTGGGCAGAAGCGGGAGGCGCAGGCCCGGGAACTGGTTGCGCTCTACAACGATGCGGGCCTTCCCGAGAAGGAAATTGACGAACTAAAGGCGTACTGGCACGGCAAGCTGGCGAACCTGAAAGTGAAAACCCCGGACGCTAATTTTGACAACATGATCAACACTTGGAATGCATACCAGTGTTTCATCACGTTCAACTGGTCCCGCGCGGCCTCGCTTACCTATTCCGGCCTGCGCAACGGCTACGGCTACCGGGACACGGTGCAGGACATCCAGGGTATCATACACTTGGATCCGGAAATGGCCCTGGACAAAATCAAGTTCATGATTTCCGCCCAGGTGCATCACGGCGGCGCGTTGCCGCTTGTAAAGTACACCCACAACCCGGGCCACGAGGACAAGCCGGAGGACGAATCCTACGGAGCCTCGACCGGGCACCCGTCCTATCGTGCCGACGACGCTTTGTGGCTGTTCCCCACGGTGTGGAAGTACATCGCCGAGACCGGCAACACCGCGTTGTTGGACGAGGTGATTCCCTACGCCGACAAGGGCGAGGACACGCTGTTCGTCCACATGAAAAAGGCGATCGATTTTTCTCTTAACAATCTTGGCATACACGGTTTGCCCGCCGGGCTTCACGCGGACTGGAACGACTGCCTGCGGCTTGGGGCGAAGGGCGTTTCGGTGTTCGTTGCCCTGCAACTTTACTACGCATTCGAGATCATGATTCGCTTCGCGCAGTTCCGCAAGGATGCCGCGACCGAAAAGGAGATGGCCGGGTTAAAGGAACGCTTCGGCAAGATTATCGAGGAACGCTGTTGGAACAGCGATCGTTTCGTGCGCGGCATTACCGAGGACGATCAGGTCGTGGGCAAGCCCGGCGATCCGGAGGCCAGCGTTTGGCTTAACCCGCAGAGCTGGGCGGTCGTCTCCGGCTTTGCCGACGAGAAGCGCGGCAAGGCGGTGATGGATTTGGTTTACAGGGAACTTAACACGAAATACGGCGCGCGGCTTATGGCACCCTCGTACCAGAAACACGCTTTCGAGGGCGCGTTGGCGCTTTTGTTTAACCCTTCCACCAAGGAAAACGGCGGCATCTTTTTGCAGTCGCAGGGCTGGCTTATCCTGGCGGAGGCGATGCTTGGCCGTGGCGGGCGCGCCATGGAGTACTACCTGGAAAGCTGCCCGGCCGCGCAGAACGGCATTGCGGACGTTCGCCTTATGGAACCCTACGTTTACTCGCAGTTTACCGAAAGCTCGGAAAGCCCTTTCGAGGGGCGCAGTCACGTTCACTGGCTGACCGGCACGGCAAGCACGGTTATGGTCGGCTGCGTCGAGGGCATCATAGGGCTGCGGCCCGACATGAACGGCCTCCTGCTGTCCCCGTCGATTCCCTCGGCGTGGAAGTCGCTGGAGATCGAGAAGGTTTTCCGTGGCAGCAAGCTTAACATAAAGGTGAGCAACCCGGACGGTCGCGAAAGCGGCTGTAAAAAACTTACGGTAAACGGCGCGGCGGTGGAAGGCGGGTATATCCCCGCTTCCATGCTGAAGGCCGAAAATGAGATTGTTCTGGAGATGTAGGTTCGCGCGTCCATGGTTGCCCCTGCGTTTTGCGGGGGCAAAGTTTCTTACGACAATTTTATGCGCTACTAGGAGTTTTTGATGGTATACAAGACATTCGGCAAAACCGGTGTGAAGGTTTCGGCTTTGGGATTCGGCGCGATGCGCCTGCCCATGCGCGACGAGGGTGATAGCGCATCGACGATGCGAAAGATTGTTGACGAGGATCTCGCGGTTCCGTTGATGCAAAAGGCGTTTGACATGGGTGTCAATTACGTTGACACCGCCCCGCTGTACTGCGAAAAGCTAAGCGAGGCGGCCGTGGGCAAGGCCCTGAAGGGCTACCGGGACAAGGTTTACCTTTCTACCAAGAACCCAATCGAGGACAACGACGGCGACAACTGGACGAAGCGGCTGGAAAACTCCCTGCGGAACCTGGACACGAATTACATCGATTTCTATCACTTTTGGGGCATAAACGTCAAAAGCTTTAACGGCTGGCAGGGTTTGTCCTATGGCCCGTTGGAGGCGGCACAAAAGGCGAAGGAACAGGGGCTTATCAAACATCTGTCATTTTCGTTCCATGATTCGCCGGAGGGTTTCAAACCCATTGTTGACAGCGGTTACTTCGAGTCGGTTCTGGTGCAGTACAACCTGCTGGATCGCTCCAACGAGGAGAACATCGCCTACGCCAAGTCCAAGGGCCTGGGCACGGTGATCATGGGCCCGGTCGGCGGCGGTCGCCTGGGTGCGCCCAGCGAGAAAATCCAGGGACTGCTTGCAAGCAAGCTAAGCAGCACCGCGGAAATGGCCCTGCGTTTCGTGCTTGCCAACGAGAACGTGGACATGGCCCTTTGCGGCATGAGCGATCTTAACATGGTAAAGGAAAACGCCGCAGTCGCGTCCCTTACGGGGCACCTGACGGAAGATGAACTTCGCAAGGTAAAGGTGATGATGGAGGAAAACAAGAACCTTGCCCAGCTTTACTGCACCGCCTGCGACTACTGCAAGCCATGCCCGCAGGACATAAACATCGCGTACCTTTTCGAGATCATGAACCGCCACCGCGTCTACGGTTTAACGGAACACGCGAAAAGCGCGTACAACGAAATGATGAACGGCTGGAGCTGGATCAAAAGCGCCGATGCCTCCAAATGCACGGCCTGCGGCGTGTGCGAGACAAAGTGCCCGCAGAAGCTGCCGATAATCGAGCAACTGGCGGAAACCCACGCGACGCTCGCGCCGGCCTGAGTGTTGGCGTTGCCCTTGCGGAACGGAAAGTTCGCGGGGGCAAGTGCCTTCCAGCCTACACGTTAAACTTAAAGAACATCACATCGCCGTCCTTTACGACGTACTCCTTGCCCTCGATCCGGTACTTGCCGGCGGTTTTTATCTTCGCCTCGGTGCCGTAGTGGAAAATGTCCTCGCAGGTGTACACGTCGGCCTTGATAAAGCCCCTCTCGAAATCCGAGTGGATCGCCCTGGCCGCCTTGGGCGCGGGCGCCCCGGCGTGGATGGTCCAGGCCCGGCACTCGTCCTCGCCGGTGGTAAAGAAGGTTCGCAGGCCCAGAAGATCGTAGGCGGCATGTATAAGGGAAGAAAGCGACGGTTCCTTCAGGCCAAGCTCCTCCAGAAAGGCCTGTTTCTCCTCCGGGTCTTCCAGAAGGCTAAGCTCCGCCTCGAACTTGCCGCAGATGACCACCGTCGGGGAGCCTTCCGCCTCGGCCTGTTTCTTCACGGCATCCACGTAGGCGTTCGCGCCGCCGCCGGTGATGGCTTTCATACCCTTCTCGTCCACGTTGCACACGTAAATCTGGGGCTTGGCGGTAATGAAATGGCAGTCGTAGATCGCGGCCCTTTCCTCGTCGCTCATCTCGACCGAGCGAATTGGCTTGCCGTTTTCCAGGGCCTGGGTTATCCGCTCCAGAACGTCAAGCACCAGTTCCGCCGTCTTCTGCTCGGTCTTAATCTTCAACGCCCTTTCCGCCCGTTCCTTGCGCTTGGCCAGGGTGTCAAGGTCGGCCAGGGCAAGCTCTATGTTTATCGTCTCGATGTCGGACGCAGGATCCAGCTTGTCGCTTACGTGGATCACGTCCGGGTCGTCGAAACAGCGGACTATGTGCGCGATTACGCCGACCTCGCGGATGTGGGACAGAAACTGGTTCCCCAGACCCTCGCCCTTGGAGGAACCCTTTTTTAGCCCGGAGATATCGACGAACTCGACCGTCGCGTGGATTGTGCGTTTGGGATTGAAGATCTCGCTTAGCCGGGTCAGCCGGGAGTCGGGAACGTCCACGATGCCGATGTTGGGTACAATCGTGCTGAACGGGTAGTTCGCCGCCTCCGCCGGGGTGGAGCATAACGCCGAAAAGATGGTGGACTTGCCCACGTTGGGGAGCCCTACAATGCCGCAGTTTATAGCCATGTGGTATTATTGCACGAAAAGGCGGGCGGGGGCAATCGCCAGGTTGGAGCCATTGGCCGGCAAGTGAAGGTGGCCTTATTTTGCTTGCCGCGCTTGCACGAACGCCAAAAAAAACCGCCGCCCCGTTGGGGGCGGCGGCCTGCCTCGCGGCATTTTCCGCTTGGCTTGTCAGGCTGCCGTTAAGGGTCTACCCTCTGAACCTGCGCGTGGAGAAGCTGCATCACTCCCCCCCTGGCGTTATTCCATGTGACATAGGCGCGCGTAATTATGATGTATTCGCCGGTTTCGAAATCGTCCCAGGGAGACGGCCCCGTTCCCACAGGCGGACGCAGCTCAAGCCTTTGCCCCCCGCCCACAATGACGAAGTGCGAGCGGCCGGGAGCCTCGGCTGCGCCGGGAGCAATGAAATTCGCCCGGTCGTCATTGTGCCCGAACTGCACCGGCCCCAGTGAGACCGGCATGAACCAGTATTCGTTGTTAGGCGCGACGATGTCCGAAAGCTCCACCGCCTGCGTCCCGAACTCCGGCGGGGCTGGCTGCGGGTCGATTAGCGCTATGGCTCCCCTGACGCCTCCAAGCTGGATTTGGTTCCTCGGGCCTGTCGCCCCTCCGCTTGGGGTTACGTATCCGGTGACCCTGACCCACTGGCCGACGTAGGCGGACATATTGGCGCCGCTCAGCCAAACCAGAATGCCGTCCATGGGACCCGTTCCGTCCTGCACGAAGATGTTGGCGTTGTCAAAAGCCGTGCCAGTCGCATTCATGGTCCGGCCGACTACAAAACCTTCCACCGTTGCAACTTCAGCGCTGGCAAATGGCGCGCGCTGTATTTCGTTGGCGGCGGATATACGGATTGGCGACGGCGGAGGCGGTGGCGGCGGATCGCATATTTCGCATCCCGTGTCATTGCAGTCGTCGCAGATGTATACGTTTTCAAACGGATCGGCGTCGGCGCGTATGCGTATATTGTTGATCTGGTGCGTGCCTCCGTATACAACCGTGCCGCCGTTTGTGCTGACATTGGACGTCATCAGCCAGCGCAGGTACAGCCTTTCCTGTTCTTCCGCGGTCTGCGGAAGGAAGCGGTAGTGCGAAAGGCTGGCGGCCAAAGTGGGGTTGCCACTGGGAAGCGCGATTACTCCGCCGACGTTGTTCCAGTCGCCGTAGCTGCCGGCGCGGTACTGCAGCCGCCAGTCGCGGGGGGCGGTGTTGGTGGATCTCATGCGCCACGTTACTTCAATGTCCTCGTAGCCGACCGTGGATATGACGGTCTGCCACCATGCGTTGCCGGCCAGGCCGTGAAGGTCGCTAAAGTTCTCGGTTGTGCCGGCAATGTTCCGCACGTGCACGCCCTGGGACATCCCGAGCAGCATCCTCGGCGTTAATGTGCCCCCGGCCGCCGTCAGGAATTGCAGGCGCGCCTCGTCTTGCTGATACCCGCCGGACGGCCGAACCGCGGTGAGATAGGGCTGAACAAGCGCGCTCTGGACGGCTGAGTTGCCGGAAAAATTCCAGGCCGCCAGCACTCCCGTCACCGGCACTATCTGTGGCGGGTCGTACTCCACTTGCCTTATAATCGCGTCCCGCAGCGTCGTGCCCATAACAATGGGGTAGGGGTAGCTCACCAGGTCTTCCACGCCGAAGCTGTCGCCGCCGGTGAACATGAAGTCATTCATCGACACCTTGTAATATCCGGTTGGGGTAATAACCCGGTTAGCTTCCGGGGTAGAGGCGGATACGATTATCCAGTCGTTGCCGACTCTGCGCGCGTTTACAACTCCGGACGCGGCGGCATTATCGGTGTTAGTCGCGTTCCTGCCGTTCAGAAGATGTATCAGGTTCTCGCCCCTCAGCCTGAACAGGTAAATCTCGTTTATGAAAGGCATCAGCGTCCAAACGTGGCGAACCGTCAAAAGGCTAGTCGGATTCTGGGGCCCAATGTCCCTCCAGCCGCCGTTGTTCTGGATAAGGACGACATCCGCCCAGTCGGGCCTGTTCCGCGTTACGTAGTCAAACACAATCTGGTTTGCCCATGGATGCCTTCCGGCGGAAATGCCGGAGCCAAAGATGCCCAGTATCCGGTTCAGGTGCGGGGCGGTCAGCGCATCGTATTGCCTGACGATGGCGGCCACCGCCGGATCAACCACGCCAACTGGAAGGTGAGTGTCGCCAACGAAACCCGTGTAAACATTCGTGTCAACGTTTACAAGCCCGTAGTCGTTAAAATTCAGGCTTACCCTTGCCAGGGATCTGCCGTTATGGCTGGTTCGGATGACGGGAACGCCGCGCACGTTTTCATTCATGACGGTATGCGAATGCCCGGAAAAGATTGCGTCAAAGCCCAGATCCGCCAGATCCCCCAGAATCCTCGTGTTGTTTTCGTGGGTAAGGGCAAGAACCGCCTCGGCACCGTAATATTCCCTTAGCCTGGTAACCATATCGCCAAGCCAGGGCTCCACGTCGCGGAATTCGAAGCCCTCTATGGCGGAGGCGACGACGACGCGGGGAGTGCTGACAAGCGTAAAGCCGACGATGGCTATCCGCCTTCCGGCCCTGTTTATGATAACGTAGGGATGGAAAATGTCGGGGCGGGTGTTCGTGTTCGCGTAAAAAATATTTGCGGCCAGGAAGTGAAGATGCCCGTAGTAAACAAACTGTTCGAACTTATCAAAGCCCCAGTCCCATTCGTGGTTGCCCACCACCGAATAGCTTACCCCAAGCTCCCTGAATATTCTGGAAGTGGGCCTGCCGTAAAAAATATCCGAAATCGGCTGCCCAATGTAATTGTCCCCGCCGGCAAGCAGGATGGAATGCTCGGAATTCCGCATCAGGTGCCTTGTGACCGCCGCGAACCGAGCCGCGCCCGGATCGCTGTCGGACACGTTGTTGTCCAAAGCCCCGTGGAAGTCGTTAAAGTTGAAAATGTCAACCGTAACGTTTCCGGGCACCCTAGGCTGCTCCGGGTGAACGGGCCTAAAGGGCGGGGGCGGATCTCTTGTCGTGCTGGACGACCCGTTTGAATCTTCGTCTACTATTGTTTCACCGGGGGGAGGCTCGGTGGTGCTGATTGCAGGGTTACTGCAACCGGGAAACACCGTCACTAAAAAGCCAAGGGCCAAAAAAACGGCCAATGGAACCGCAAGTTTTTTCAGGTCTTTCATAACATGCTCCTTAAAAAATTATCTGCAAAAATTTCTCCCATCTATTCGTTAGGCGGCAATGAATCGCCCGCGAATAAACGGTTAAAACCTAAGCCCAACCATGATTCTCCCAAAAGAGAACAGCCCCCCCGGCATAAAGATATCTATCGCCTGCTCGTTGCCGAAAGCGTTAGAAACCCCGGTGGTGGCCTCGACCCAAATGTTTTCCAAAAAGTTAAAGTTAAGCCCAACGTGGAAATTGCTGACAAAGGTGCCGCCATACGAATCCAGATGTATTCTTTCCGAGTGAACCATGCTACCGCCCTCGTTGTAAACTTCCCTGGAAATTCTTGCCAGGGAAATCGCGGTGGTTTGAATTCGCGCCCCGGCGTTCAAGGTAAAACGATCCGGAACAAGAACGTACTGCAATCCAAGCCGCAGATCGGGCTGGATTGCAAGGGTATCCCTTGTGTCGCTGGCGCCGGCATTGATTAAGACGTTCGATGGATTTAAGCCCATTATTGCGCTGCTTTCGTTGGTGATCGTTACGGGCAGGTTGAACCTAAAGCCCAGCGCGATTCTGTCCTGCCTCCAGGAACCGCTGACCGCGGGGATAAACCTGTTTGACATATAGCTCCTCTCGACAAGAGGAAAGGTCCCAGGGTTATTGGTTCCGCTAATTTGGCCGATCCTTAGCGTGTTGCCGACCAGGTAACTGAACTCGTTGTTGTAGATTCTAAGCGCAAGCTCGTAATCAAAATCCACCGAGCCGCTAAAGCCGGCGTCGTTACTAAAGACAGTAAGACCGCCAAGGCCGACGGCAAGCTGCGGGGCAATGAAATTCGACGAGCGTTCCACCCTTTCCCCGGTATTGCCGTCCGCGTTGGGCCCGACGGTTTCCATTCTTGAAAAATGGCGGTTAAGCACAAGGTCAAGCGTTACATAGGGCCTTATTCCGTTCCTGGTCAGGTTCCTGGCCATTCCCCACGCAATCTGCGGGGCCAAATAACCATGGCCTGCGCTGAAATTTCTATACAGTTGGTTTGCGACCACAATATTGCTATCGCGGAACGACTGGTAATTGGTCCGATAGGTAAGCCGGAAGCCCATGTCGGCGAAACCGATTAACAGCGCGACATTGTTGACGGGATCCGGCGCGACGTTGATTGAACCAAAAACCCTGTAGGTTACGCCCGGCTGTCCCCCGGCGGGGGCGTTGTCGGAACCAAACTGCCGTTCGATTGGGTTGTTGGTTGGCGCGTTTGCCCAAAAATTACCGCTGTAAAACACGGCGAAATATATGTTTCGCGCATTTGTGGCAAAGCCGCCGGTCGCAATGGCCCTGTTCTGCGCGTCCTGAAGAAACGATACCATTCCAAACCAATTGTTTAAGCTTAGATTGGTAAAGGCGTCCACCCTGATAAAATCGTCCGCATCGCTGCGGAACCTTCCCTCTGTCGCGATGTTTTGGGGCGACGTCCAAATGCCGGCAGGCAAACCCTGCGCCCACAAATTGCCAAAATTTACCGCCAGCAACAGCGCGACAAAAACAAGTTTGTTTTTCACTTTCTCTCCTTGCCCTTTTGGGGACTTTCCCGGATCCAGTTTTATACTCTCGATTTTATACTTTCGAAAGGAAAACGCAATCAGGCACATAAAGTTTTAACGTCCTTAACCATTTTTTAACTTGCCTTTGCCCCGTCGCGTTTGCCTAACTTTGCGGCCAAGCCCCGGATTTTTTTTAATGCAAATTTAATGGTTCCCTGGACATTTTTTTACATTCGTTGTTTGTAATTTGCCGCAAACAGTAAAAGATCTGGAGGAAGTTATGTTGTTGAAAAAAACACTGGTTTCGCTTACTTTGATTTTGCTAGCTATGGCGGGTGCCTGCTCCGTTGGCGACTTAACCACGGGCGGCTATGGTGGCGGGGGACCCGGGGAAGATGAGGAACCCCGTTATAACTTTCGGGAAACCCTTAGCTGGGGGGGGCTGTATACGCCGATGACCCTTGGGCTGACTCCCGGTGCCGACACGACGGAGATCGGGGTTAGCTGGTATTTCCATGGCGGCGCGGCCGGCAGGGTCGCCCAGGTCCGCTTCTTTAGGGGAACCCTGGAGGCGGGAAGCGGGCTGATCGAGGCGACCGGGACGGCGCGAGCCGCGTCGGCCGGCTATACCACCCACCAGGTTACGGTAAGGGGGCTAAGGCCCGGCTCGGTTTACCTGTACTCGGTATCCGGCGACGGAACAAACTGGAGCGAGCTGCACGAGCTTAGGATACCGCCAAATACTCGGAATTTCCGCTTCGCGATAGTGGGGGATCCGCAGATAATTCACGGCGGGACTGTTGACCCAAGCACCCGGTACCCGTCGCTTGACACCCTTATCGTCGATGGCTGGAGAATGACAATGGAAAGAATCGTCGCCAGGGAGCCGGCTTTTATTTTAAGCATGGGCGATCAGATTAGCCAGAGCACGCCTGCCGGCGGGTTCTCACCTAACGTCACGAACTCATGGATTGATTTTTTTTCGCCGCCGGGGCTAAGAAACCTTCCCTTTGCCCCCACGGCCGGGAACCACGACCGCGCGCCCCCGGACAGCATGTTGCACCACTTTGTCATCCCGAACGAGCAGTGGATTTCTACTGTGCCGGAGTTTCTGCGGGACAACGCCACTTGGGCGAACTATTTCTTTCTCTACAACAACGTTCTTTTTGTCGGGCTGAATACCTCCGGCGGCACTTCGAACGTCCCCCATACCCGCGTCAGGGATTTAATAATACCGCTGTTTAGGCAAACACTTACAAACGCGACGACGAAACATGCGGGCAACTTTGACTGGCTGATTGTCTTTCACCACAAGTCCACGGCCAGCGTGGCTTACCACGTGGCCAACCGTGATATTCAGGAGTGGGTGGAGGCCGGCTTTGAGACGCTTATGTCCGATTTTAACGTGGACTTTGTTCTGGCGGGCCACGACCACGTTTACGCCAGAAGCTTCCCGCTTTCGGGCAGGGGCGGCGGCCGGGTTTCCCTGCCGGACACGGCGCGGGGTGGCGTGTGGGATGATACGATAGGCGGTGGCAGCTACGTTATCCGCAACCCCCGCCGCGGGGAGCCGATCTACGTAACGTTTACGTCGTCCAGCGGGGAGGGGTTTTACTCCGTAAGTGCGGATCCCACTTTTCCTTTTCCTGCCAACAGGCCTTTTAACCAGGCAAATCCCGTTTACCCGTTTTTGGGCGTGCATCCTGGCACTGACCAGGCAAATATGGCCGGGTCAGTGAGCTACATGGCGGGGAATTTGCCCGTTTCCAACGCGGTGTTTCACCAGCCGCGAATCCCCAGCTACACCATCGTCGAGGTCGGCCCAAACAGCATAACGTTCAGGACATACCCCATAGGCACCGCATCCGGCAGAGACCACGGCGCTACCGCAGACTTTAGCTTTACCGCCGGCGTGCCCTACGATTCGTTCACAGTGATAAGGGACTGAAGGCGGCGGCGGAAGGCGATTTAACCGAAAAAAAACGCCGGCCTGTTTGAAAACTGGCAATAGGCGGCTAAAGTTGGCGCAAGAAAGCGTTTTGGAGGTTTATGTTGATGAAGACGAAAAAAAGATTATGGGCTCTCGCCGCGGCGGCGATTGTCCTGGCTGGATGTTCCAGCCCGACGGATCCCTATGACGATCCCATCGTTATCGCGAACGTGGCAATCAACGTAGCGGCTCCGGTTGCGGGCGGGGTGCAGGCTACCGCCACGGCAACGGCCGGCACGGGTGCCAACTTCTCCGTTGGCGCGGTAGCGTGGTATCCCCAGCGCTATCGGTACTTCTACTATGAATCGGAGTACACCGCCACGGTCACGCTGACGGCGATCGCGGACCATGTCTTTGCCGGCGGCCTTGCGACGGCCACCATCAACGGGCAGGCCGCGACGGTATCGAACAACACGGGATCGACGGTTACGCTGGCCTTTGGATTCCCGGCGACGGGATCCGCCGTTGCCGGTCCCACCGTCATCGCAAACGCGGCGGTCAACGTCACGGCCCCGGTTACGGGCGAGACCCCGGTTACGACGGCAACGCCCGGCGCGGGCGCTTTCACCGTTGGCACGGTAACGTGGGATCCGGCGCACAGCCCGTTCCAGGGCGAAACCCAGTACACGGCCACGGTCACGCTGACGGCAAACGCGGGTCACATCTTTGCGGGCGCCCTGACGGCGACCGTCAACGGGCAGGCCGCGACGGTGGTACCGGGCAACACGGGCGCGACTGTTACGCTGTCGCGTACTTTTGCGGCGACGGGGCCCGGGCAGGATCCGGTGATTGCGGCATGGCAGTTTACGGGCAACACATCCGTCGGCAATGCGATAGTGGGGCCCGAGAACATCACGGTTCTGCCGTCCGGCGGCCAGCAGCGTGATTACGCGCTCCTGCAATTCATTGCGCTGTACGATGGCGAATTAACCCCGAGGGTGCTGAACGCGATGTCCTCGGGCGTAAACGTGCTTCCCGCTGGCGGCGCGCCCACCAGCCCCCCCAGCAGCGGGCTTGGCGGCTTGGCCGGCAATGCGTGGTGGCAGACCGCCATATCCACGACCGACCGCACCGATATCGCGGTAACGTGGCACATGAGATCCACGAACACTGGCCCCCGCGACTGGCGGCTGCAGTACCGCGTGGGCGGCACCGACACCTGGAACAACGTCGGCGGCACAGTCGGGCTTCCCAGGGATCCCGATGCTTCCACCCTGAACGCGCCGGAGCAAGGACGCTTCCTCCCGCCGAGCGCGGAAGGCCACGAAAGGCTGTACCTGCGCTGGCTGATGGCATCCGGCTTTAGCGTAGCCGGCGGCACGGCTGTGGACGCAGGCACGCACCAGATCAATAACCTGGTCATACGCTCCGGCGCCAATCCGGCGGACTTTGACAACCGGGACGACCAAACCGGCGCGTTCACTATCGAGTGGACGGGGTTCACGAACCCGCGGGCCCGGGGCGTTACCATCACCGGCGGCACGTCCGCCGGGGAAATCTCGATAAACGATCCCAATAACGTGATCGTGGCCGGGAGCATCCAGTGGCTCGATGACTTCTTGGTGACCATCGGCGGCGATGCGACGCTTCCGCTTCCTTTGGATGGCTTCCCGCGCCTCTTGACGGTTCGGGTTAGAACGACCGGCAGCGAAAGGACGTACAGTATCGTCTTCGATACCGTAACCGGACAGGTATTCAACTAAAACCGCCGCCCGGCGCCCGAATTGGCGGGCCCGGGCGGGATTTTTCGAAAGGAGAAACGAAAGATGAAAACGATGCAAACCATGGGAACGATGAAAGGCATAGCCGGCGTTTTGGCGCTTGTGTTCGCCGCCTCTTTACTGGTGCTTTTGCCGGGATGCCAAGCCCCGGCCGGCCCGCAGGCGGATCCCACCGGCACCGTCTCGCTGACAATCGGACATGTAGGCCGCGCGATCCAGCCGGATATAGGTTTGGGCGGCTTTACCGGCGGCTTTACCGCCACCTTTACCCGCGCCGGCCATGACAGCGTTACTGTCAGTATTCCGGCCGGGGGAACCACGGCGCAGGTCGAGTTGCCCCAAGGGGGATGGGGTCTGACGGTAAACGCGCTTATAGGCACCGTAGTGGCCGCGACCTACAGCAGAGAGGCGCTCCTCAACGTGGGGCCTGGGTTCACCGGCGTTACCGCCACCTTGTCCCCAATCTTCACGGGCGGAGACGGGACGTTTAGCTGGGCCTTAACCGTTCCCGCCGGCGCCACCGGCAATCTGGAGGTTAGGATCGTTGACGAGCATGGCGCTATCACGTCTCTCCTCTATTATACGCCTGCTTTTGACGTTTCCATTAACCCGACTTTGTGGGGCGCTAACCTGACACTGCCCGCCGGCGCGTACTTCGTGCGGTTTGTGCTGGATCACGACACTTACGGAAGGGCAATCCTAAGCAGCGACCTGCACGTCTACCAGGGCATGACAAGCAACATAACGCGCACCTTGACGTATGCCCATTTCCGCCTCGACCTTACGGACACCGTTATCGGGAGCGCGGCAGTCACCGTTACGGCCCCGGCTTTCGGCGAGACGCCTGATACCGTGGCAGCAATAGTCGGCGCGGATCCCAATTTCAACGTTGGCGCGGTAGCGTGGACCCCGGATCACGGCACGTTCCGGGGCGGCACCGAATACACCGCCACGGTCGTGCTGATGGCTCACCCAGGCTATACCTTTACGGGCGGCCTTACAACGGCGACCATTAACGGGCAAGCGGCGACGGTAACTAACAACACCGGCTTGATGGCAACGCTGGCCTTTGAGTTCCAGCCGACAGAGCCCGATCCGGTGATGGCGGCCTGGAAGTTTGGAACCGCCGAAGGCGGGGGCTTCGAAAACAACCCGCTTGTTTCCGGGAGCATCGAGTCCGGGAATGCGTCCAGACCGTCCGGCGGCCAGCAGGCCGAGACTGCGCGGCTGCGGTTTTGGGTTTCGCAAGAGGGCGTAGAGACCCAGCGGGCGCTGAACGCAGCGAGCTCGGGCATAAACGTGCTCAACGCGGCTATCGCTGCGGTTCCCCCTGTCAGCGGCGGACTTGACGGCTTGGCCGGGAATGCATGGTGGAAGACCTACGTATCCACGGTCGATCGCGCCGACATCGCGGTAACGTGGCGCATGAGATCCACGAACACCGGCCCCCGCGACTGGCGGCTGCAGTACCGCGTCGGCGGCTCCGGCGAGTGGCGCAACGTAGGCGGCGCAATCGCGCTTCCCGCTAGCCCCGCTGATTCCACCCTGAACGCGCCGGTGCAGAGGCGCTTGCTCCCGGCGAGCGCGCAAGGCCACGAAAGGCTGTACCTGCGCTGGCTTATGACGTCCAACTTTAGCGCCGGCGTAGTATCCGGTGTCAACACGGTTGCGCCTGGAGGCACGCACCAGATCAACGACCTGGCCATATTCTCAGACGCCGATCCGGCGGACTTTGACAACCGGGACGACCAAACCGGCGCGTTCACCGTCGAGTGGACAGGGTTCACGAACCCGCAGGCCCGGGGCGTTACCATCACCGGAAGCGCGGCCGCCGGGACAATCTCGATATACGACCCCTATAACGTGATCATGACTGGGAGCATCCAGTGGCTCGATGGCAACATGCTGCCGCTCGGCAACGGGGGGGCGACGCTTTCGCTTCCTTCGGCTGACTTCCCGCCCCTGGTAACGGTTAGGGTTAGAACGGCCGGCAGCAGCAGGACGTACAGTATCGTCATTAATACCGTGACCGGAGCGGTATTCAACTAAAACCGCCGCCCGGCGCCCGGCTTCGCGGGCCCGGGCGGGATTTTTCGAAAGGAGAAACGAGGGATGAAAACCATGAGAACGATGAAGGGCGGCGCGGGCGTTTTGGCGCTTGCGCTCGCCGCCTCTTTCCTGTTCCTTTTGCCGGGATGCCAAGCCCCGGCCGGTCCGCAGGCGGATCCCACCGGCACCGTCTCGCTGACAATAGGACATGTGGGTCGCGCGATCCAACCGAATATAGCGATTGGGGATTTTACCGGCTTTACCGCCGTATTTGCCCGCGAAAATCATGACAGCGTTATTGTCAATTTTCCGCAAGGGGAAACCACGGCTCAGGCCGAGCTGCCCCAGGGGGTATGGAACCTGACGGTAAACGCGCTCATAGGCAGCGTAGTGGCCGCGACCTACAGCAGGCTAGAGCAGCTCAACGTGGGGCCTGGGTTCACCCCCGTTACCGCCGTCTTGTCCCCAATATTCACGGGCGGGTTCGGGACGTTTAGCTGGGCCCTGACCGTCCCCACCGGTACCACCGGCGAGCTGACGGTTTGGAGCGTTGACGAGTATGGCGTTATGGTGGGTACCATCGACATCGCGGGTTATGACACCGCTTTTGCCGGCGACCCCAATCCGCTTTTATGGGAAGGCAGCCTGCAACTGGCCGCCGGCGCGTACTTCGTGCGGTTTGCGCTGGAGCACGACGATTACGGAGTGGCGGCTCTAAACAGCGACCTGCACGTCTACCAGGGCATGACAAGCCGCGTAGAGCGCACTTTTACGGATGACCAGTTCCATGACGCCGTGGCAGATGAGAACATCTATAGTGCGGCGGTCAGCATTGCTGTGCCGGTTACAGGCGAGACGCCGGCTACGACGGCAACGGTCGCCGGGAGCGCCGGTTTCACCGCCGGCCCGGTAACGTGGCAGCCGGCGGACAGCCCGTTCCGGCCTGAAACCGCGTACACCGCCACGGTGACGCTGACGGCAAACCCCGGCCATGTCTTCGCGAGCGGCGTAACGGCGACCGTCAACGGGCAACCCGCGACAGTAACGGGAGCCGGCGCGACGGTAACGCTGGAGCATACTTTTGGCGCGACGGGGCCTGAGCCCGTGCTGGCCGCGTGGAACTTTTCGGGCAGTGCAGCCGTCGATGGGGCGCGGGATCCCGGGAACACCGCGGTTCAGCCATCTGGCGGACAGCAACAAAACGCGCGCCTGCAATTCCTGACACTGTCCGGGAGCGAATTAACCTCGAGAGAGCTGAATGGGACGATCAATGGCGTAAACGTGGTCAATCCGGCTGGTACCGGCAGCGGGCTTAACGGTTTGGCCAACAACGCATGGTGGCAGACCGTCATATCCACGGCCGGCCGCACCGACATCGCAGTAGAGTGGCGCATGAGATCCACCGCCGCTGCCCCCCGCGACTGGCGGCTGCAGTACCGCACGGGCAGTGCCGGCGAGTGGAGAAACGTTGGCGGTGTAATCGCAGTTCCATTGAATGACGATGGCAGCAATCCTAGTATTGGCGACCAACCTTTTAAAAGGCGCTTCCTGCCGCTGACTGCGGAAGGCCAAGAGAGGCTGTACCTGCGTTGGCTTATGACATCCAACGTCAGCGCAAGCGGCGGCACAGTTGGAGTCGGTGGCACGCACCAGATCAACAACCTGGTCATACGCGCCGACTCCGCGCCGTTTGGGAACGACTACGACTGCGACCACTGCAGTGACGATGGATGCCCGGAATGCGAGCCGTCCGTGGACGTAATCCGCATATCTGCCGCCAACCTGATAGAGCCAGCGACAGTTGCCGCCGCGCAAGTAGTAACAGTGGAAGGCTTTGTAACCAACCGAACCATGATTGCGAACGGCACGGCTCTTGACAACTTCAACATCTTCTTGCAGGACGGAACCAGTCCCAGGGACGGTATTCTGGTTTGGGGGGGAACTGGTGCTGGCAACCGTAATCTGGTCGCCTACACTGGCCAATGGGTCAGGGTTACCGGATACGTAACCCGTGCCGGAGGCGCGACAGGCCCGAGGAACCAAATTCAGGTAGGAAGCTCGGGAACCGCAGCGGGAGACATAACGATAATCGCCCCGCCGGCAAATGCGCCGACATTTGATCCGCAACCGGTACAGCTTGCGGACATCGTCGCGCCGAACAATGACTACTGGTTCATGCCGATCTCGCTGGAACGGGTGCGGTTCGGGCGCAACGACAACCAGGCGGATTTCCTTGCTCCTGGCGCCAATACAGACGCGGCTCCCGGTCGTTCGCATTTCGTCATTGTGGAAAATGGGCAAAGGCTTGAGCTAAGGCCGCCTGTGGGAGCATCGGATTATCTTCCCTTGGGCGGTTTTGCAACCAACGATTACATAAACATTACGCGCGCCTATGTCTCATGGAATAACGCCAGGGGGGGAGTGATGCAGCTTCTCCACGCGGTGGTTGTACCGGCTCCTTGACGACAAACGCAACGGAAGAATAACCGGACCGTCGCCCCCAAACCGGGGCGGCGGTTTTTTTTGTGCCGGCGCAACTTGGCCGGGCATGCAGGCAAACAGCCGCTTCGAGCGGTTCACGAATTCAAGCCCCCGCCTTTGCCAGGATCTCTGACTCCCCCGGCTTTATCCCGCGTATTGACAAAAATCGCGTTTCCCGGTCTACTTTAAGGCAGATGAACAAAGGCGTTTGTCGGCATTTGGCTTTCCCCATCTGCCGGTAAGCGCCTTTTTGCTTTACTAGGAGGCAACTATGAGCACAACCTGTCCTTTCTGCGGCGTGGATAAATGCGCGGATCATCCATCGCCGGCAAAGTGGAAACATAGACGGTAAAACGACCAATGAAATCCCCCATAGTCCACTCGGCAATGACGTCTTCGGGTAAGGTTATCGCATATTTCCAGCCTATTCTTTCCGCCGATTCCCATGCGGTATACGCCTATGAAGTCCTGGGTCGGTTCGTGGATAACGACGGGGCGGTAAAATCCTTGGGGGACTTTTTCTCCGACGCGAACACCACGGACGAGGATGCCCTAAAAATCGATCGGCTGGTAAGAAGATATGCCATGCGCAAATACGCGGAGGAAAACCGAAGCGAAAACCTGTTCATAAACATCAGGCTGGCTTGGCTGGCGCAGTATGCGGACAACCCGGAAATGGAACCGACGATACGGTGGATGCGTGAATTCGGCATAACCCCGGACAGGATAGTCATCGAAATCACCGAGGAGGAATTCAACACAAGCGATGCATTGATAAACGTTATAAGTTGCTATAAAAACGCCGGCTACCGAATCGCGCTTGACGATTATGGCAAGAACGCCAGCAATATCGATCGGCTTGCAATTCTGAAGCCGGATATCATAAAAATCAACGGCGAGTACATCCAGAAAAGCGAGAAATCTTATTTCTACTGCGAGTATCTTAGGGCCATTACTTTCTTTGCCGAGACGCTAGGAGTCGAGGTGCTGTACGAGGGCATAGAAACGCAGCGGCAGCTTGACATATGCATTTCCTCCAAGGGAAGGTTTTATCAGGGCTTTTTGATTGCCCTTCCCCAGGAATCAATGAGCAACGCCGTTGTCAACAAGCAAGTGTTCATCGATTCGGTCGGGGATGCCTATAAGGCGCTTCACAAAAAAAATATTGAAGCCGATGCATTGCGGAATTCATTGGATGCCAAGCTTGAACGTTTTCTGCTTGAAAACCCGTTTTGCCATGCGGAAGCGAATGCCGCATACCTAAAGAAACTTTGCCAGGAATTGCCGGAAGTAATGCGGATTTATCTGTGCAACAAATACGGCGAGCAAATCAGCTATAATTTTGAGCGGCAGTCGGAGGATATTGTCTGTCACGATTACCGGGGCAAAAACTGGTCGTGGCGCAGGTATTTTCATAAAACCCTGGAAGCTTTCGGGCAGGGCAAAAAAACCTTTCTGTCCAAGGCCTACCGTGATATCACGACAAAAGAACGGGTTTTCACTTATTCACACGCGCTTAGCGACGATGTTTTTTTGTTTGCCGATATAATCAGGGCGCCCCTCCCCCCGGTTATGTGATTGTCATCATAATCTTTTTTCGCAGGCCGCGACAAACGCCCTGAACAGCGCACGGCTGGCAGGATCCTTCAAAGAATATTCGGGGTGCCATTGCACCGCCCAGACAAAGGCTTTTCCGGGCAGGTAGATCGCCTCCGTCAGACCATCGGTGGCGTGGGCCATGGCGACCAAACCGGGGGCAAGGGTGCAAATGCCTTGATGGTGGCAACTGTTAACGGACAGGGAGCTTTCCCCCAGCAGTTCATGCAATGGCGTTCCGGGCAGCACCTGAACCTTGTGCGCCGGATGGTCATAGGGGGGCTGCTGCTTGTGCCGAATTTGGCTATCCTTTTGGGAAGGGAGATCCTGATACAGATCTCCTCCCAGCAATGCGTTGAACATCTGCAATCCACGACATATGCCGAAAACCGGAATGTCCAGCCGAAGCGCCTCGGCAAACAGCAGGCGTTCCGTCTCGTCGCGCGGTGGATGGATGTAACCGCACTCGCCGTCTTTTTCCTGCCCGTACAAAGCCGGCGCAATGTCATGCCCACCGGTAAAAAGTATGCCGTCAACGGTTTCCGCCAACCGCCTCACGACGGACGAGTCGCCGGTCAGGGGCAGCGTGACGGGAATGCCGTTTGCGGCTTCGATGCCGTCCAGGTAGCCGGGCAGCATCCAAAAGCTATCCTTTGTTTCGTCCCAGATGGGGACAACGCCTATGAGGGGACGCTTCATCGGTTTTCCTCCTGCTTCAGCCCGTGCCTAATTGCAGCGTCATGTCTATGGAAGATAGCGATTTCGCGGCGACGGGGTCTTGTAAAAATCGGAATTAAACGGCATACTTCCATTATGCAACGGCACACGTCCGTATTGACATCTCGCTAAAAACAGACTATAATATGAGTATCCTCGAAAGGGGATCGCCACTGGAAGAGGCGGCGTGGTAGCCTCTTTCGCCGTTCCCCGGCCACGTAAAGGCCGGGTGTTTTTTATCTTTTCCCAATTGAGGCCCTCAATTCCGCATAAGTCCACGAATGAAATTGTCCAGTGTTCTCAAAGAAACACATAAAATTGCCTTCGCCCAAACGATTTTTCAATTCCCCGGCTATCTTGGCCTTAACGCCCCTGTCTTCAAATCGGATTTCAAATGGATAAAAACCGAATGCCCCTGCCTGAACAGGTCGGCGCGAGGGTGTCGGCGGGCGCATCGCTTCCCGGTGTGTCAGGGGACTTTCCAAACCTAGGAGCAAGAGCGTCGCGTGGATGTCAGTCTCGAATTTTTAGCCTTACTGCGCATGGCGACTGGTAAGTGCTTTTGCCCTGGCCCAGGCCGCAGCTTGCTTGAAAATGCCGTCCTAAAATGCTATGGTTAGGGTGAGTCATTATGCTTATCAACGGTGGGCGGAACAGGGAAATGGAAGTTGAGCTGACAAAAGAGGGCAAAAAGGGATACGCCAAGTTGAATCAGCCCATGCTAGGCAGAATCAACGATGCGATAGACGAGCTTAAGAAGACCTCTCCGAATGGAGACATCATTCCTTTGAGGGGACATCAGGGCGCGTACAGGTTCAGGGTAGGCGATTACAGGATGCTGTTTTATGAAGAGAACAATGTCAGGTATGTGTTTAAAATTGCGCCGCGAGGCGAGGTATATGGGAGGCTTAAATGAACGCAGCTTTGAGCGTCAAAAACGAAATCCTGGAAATCATTGGGAACATGCCAGAGCGCAAGCTCTATGCCCTGCGCGATTTTTTGGCGGACGATGACGACATTCTGTCCGATGAAGAAGTAAAGCTCCTTGAGCAGTGCCGCAAGGACATAAAGGAGCACCCTGAAAATTTCACCCCTTGGGAACAGGTGCGCAGGAAATCGTAGCTTAGCCCAGCATTGCGGCGCGAGGGTGACGGATATTTTAAGGCAAAAGCGGTTCCCGAACCATATCCGGACACTCCCCATGGGTGTCTTGTAAAAATCGGAGTTAAACGGCATACTTCCACTGTGCAACGGCGCACGTCCTTAATATGGGTGTACGCCGTTTTTTTTATCCAACGGAGGGTTCCGTGTCCGGAAAAATGCATCCGATACAGCCGTTTTTTGTCGGCAACACAACAAGGTACTACAAAAAGGTCATACCTGACACGCCGTATGTCCATTTTTACACGTATACCGCCGATGCCGTCAGCCTGCCGTCCAGTACCGTCGTGCCTAGCGGCTGTGCCGAGATGCTGTTCACGTTTCATGAGGGCCGGGCGGAGGGGCATCTGCACGGTCTTGTGACGAAGGGGGATGTCTTAGAGTTTCGTCCCGGGGCTAGGTATTTGGGCGTGCGTTTCCGTCCCGGGTATTTGCCCGGCTGTCTTGGCGTGTCCCTGCCGGAGCTGGTGAACGCCAGAGTTTCCCTAGGGGATTTGCCGAAGTGCGCTCCGCTGATCGAGCGAATGACGGAGGCCGGGGATTTTTTGGAAAGGGTGGAACTGCTGCGGGGTTTCATCGGCGAGCGATGGCACAGCCACTCGTTGCTGCGGCAGT
>Ga0209755_10000370_pt1 | contig 84635 bp, 66 predicted proteins | sample TergutCo191P1_FD_187301 | JGI IMG/M metagenome (GOLD analysis project Ga0209755, IMG submission 187301) | Cornitermes sp. P1 segment gut microbial communities from Petit-Saut dam, French Guiana - Co191P1 (SPAdes) (version 2) | ecosystem: Host-associated > Arthropoda: Insects > Digestive system...
GGGGGGGGGGGGGGTACGAGTCATCGTTGAAGTTTTTACAGCGCGCCCGGCGTCCATTAAAGCACGCGCCAGCGTGTCGCTGGTTTGATTTAGCATAACGTGGCGCACGAAAAGGGCTAACAAGATCGACAATGGCGCGTCGAACCTCTGGTTCGCAGCTTTAGTGTGAGCGGCGCGCCCGAGGTTCAGTAAAAGCACCGCGTTAAGCGGTGTGGATGAAGAATATAGCATAACGTGGCGCACAAAAAAATTCAATGTGTTGTTTTCAAGCGCGTCGAACCTCTGGTTCGCAACTTTAGTGTGAGCGGCGCGCCCGAGATCGTTAAAAACCAATAGCTGGTTCTCTTTAACCATAAGCATATAAATATAATCGCATGTTTTGTGAAAAATGTCAAGCTGCGCAGGTAGCAGACTGAAGGTTCACAGCTAAAGCAGTGTAAGCAAAACTATCTTTGAGTGATAATCATAATAATATTAATAAATTTCTTATTTGCAGACAGGGAAAGCTGCCATCCGAAAAAACATTTTTGGGAGGCACCGTAGGTGACAATCGCCGCTGGAGAGACAGGTGTTTTGTCTTATTCAAAAGGTGGAATGTAATGTTAAGTAAATTCTTTATATCATAAAGAATTTACGCATATTTGAAATATTGAAACCAAATAAGACAAAACACCAAGGCTCATAGGCAGATTCTGCCAAAAGTTTTGCCCGCACACAGACTGCTCCCGCCTATACATAACATATCAAATAATACGCTTAGGTCTTAAATATTTATTAGTAGATAGAGCCTTTTTCAAAATTTACCATGTTTCGCAAAAGGCTAAACTGGCTTTTTTTAAGATTTTCGGGGTGAATTCTTCCCCTTTTATGAAATTCTTTTCTTGACATATAATCGTTTATAGATGATATTTATATTATGAGTGATTATCTTGATCCCAACAATGAAGAGCTCCTAAAGGACTTTTTCAGCGAAGCCCAGATGCAGGTGGACCAGATGGAACAGAACGTTTTAGTTCTCGAAACCGAAGGAACCAATAAAGACGCGGTAGACGAGATTTTCCGGGCGGCTCATACCCTTAAGGGCGGGTCCGCTACTGTGGAAATGATGGAACTTTCCCATTTTACGCATCTTGTAGAAGATGTATTTGACGCGATTCGTTCCGATCAAATTTCCGTAAACGGAGATGTTGTGGACGCGCTGCTTCAGGCGATCGACGTAATTAAGGCGATGCTTGATCAGCGGATGAACGGAGCTGTCTACTCGGACGACACTTCGGCAATCGAAGAAAAGCTGCATTCGCTTCTTGGCCCTGCAGCTGCTAAACCGGCTAAAGGCGCGGCAAAACCCGCTCCCAAACCCGTGGCTGCTCCGGCTCCTGTTGCCGCCGCTCCCGCGGCTTCGTCTTCAAGCGGCGATCTCAGCGAGAGAGAGCTGGAAGAACTAAAGGAATCCGTAGACGGCGGACTGCCGATTTATAAAGTCTCCGTAAAATTTGACGAAAACAGCCTGATGAATACAGTCGGCGGAATTCAGGTTTACGCCGTATTAAAAAGCCAGGGAACGGTTTTAAAGACAGTTCCCGATTTTGAAGCGCTTTATGCCGACAATTTCTTCCCGGTTGTGGATTATTATATCGCATCCCAGAAAGACCCTTCTTCGCTTCAGAAGAATGTAATCCTTCCCGATGTAAGCCTTAGCGCGGATGTTACCAATATTACTGCCATGAAGCCTGCGGCTGCTCCGAGAGCCGCGCCTGCTCCCGCTCCCAGAGCGGCGGCTCCGGCTCCTGCCCCCAAAGCTGCTGCCGCTCCTGTGGCTGCTGCTGCCCCTGCGGCTCCCGCGAAGGACGATTCTAAAAAAGCGACTTCCGAAGACGCGAAAAAGGCCGGAAAAGAAGCGGGATCGATACTGCGCGTGGATTCAAAGCGCATTGACGATCTTTTAAATCTTGTTTCCGAAACAGTTATAACAAAGGCGACATTCAACCAGATCAGCATGCAGTTTAACGAGCTTACGGCGCACCTTCGCGATAACGAAAACCAGTACCGCGATAAAATCAAAAATCTGTTTGACAGCCTGCCGGAATTCCTTGAGAGCGTTCAGGCCGGCAAGTCGGTAAAGGATATCCGCAAGGAAATAAACGAAGCTTACGGTGATATATTTACCATATTCGATTCATTCGAGACTTCATTTAAGGGCAGTATCGCGAAGTTCCGCTCCACATCGCAGAACCTTGGGCGTATCACAGGCGAGCTTCAGGAAGGCGTCATGCGCATCCGCATGGTTCCGATCAGCCAGATATTCAGCCGCTTCCCGCGCCTTGTCCGCGACCTTTCAAAATCGCTTAACAAGAAAATCAACCTGGTAATCGAAGGTGAAGACACAGAACTTGACAAGACAGTCGTCGATGATCTTCTTGATCCAATCATGCACTCGGTTCGTAACTCAATCGACCACGGAATTGAATCCGCGGAAGTCCGCCGCGCGTCCGGCAAACCGGAAGAAGGCACGGTGCTTTTAAAAGCCGCCAACGAAGGCAACATGATCGTTATAGAAATCGGCGACGACGGCAAGGGTATCGATGTAGAAGCGGTAAAAGCAAAAGCTGTAGAACGCGGTCTTATAAGCCCGAATAAAGTTCTTACGGATGTTGAAGCGTTTAACCTGATTTTTGAACCCGGTTTCTCAACCGCGAAAGCGATTACAGCCATTTCAGGACGCGGCGTCGGTCTTGACGTTGTAAGACGCCAGATTTCAGACCTTAACGGTACTGTTACCGTCAATTCAGAACACGGCAAGGGAACCAAGTTTATAATTAAACTGCCTCTTACGCTCGCGATTATTCAGGGTCTGCTTGTCCGCGTCGGACCGGAAATCTACTCAATACCGATTACGTCAGTTATCGAAAGTCTGCGCATTAAACCGGAAGAAATCAAAAAAATCGACAACTACGAAGTATTCAATATTCGTAACGATGTTGTTTCATTATTGCGTTTAAACCGCCTTTTCGGCATAAAAACGGAAGAAGAGCAGGATTATCACTTCATTGTAATTGTAGGAACAACAGAGAAGAAGATGGGCTTTATGGTAGACAGCCTGATTGGCGAAGAAGACGTGGTTATTAAGCCGCTTCGCGATCAGTTTACCAACTCGCCCGGAATCGCCGGAGCTTCAATATTGGGAGACGGATCGGTCTCTCTTATCATCGATGTAAGCCAGCTTCTTGAACTGGGATTAAAAAAGGAAATGGAGCAGCGCCGAATCCGCGAAGCTTCAATACGGTAGGTAACATATGGCGGCAGTAATTAAAGATTTAGAACAGGTTAACGCCGAATTACAGGAACAGAAAGAAAGAGCGGAAAATGTAGACTTTAAAATGGTTACGTTCTCGCTTTCAGGGAAAGATTACGGCGTTGATATTATGAACGTAAAGGAAATCGCGAAAGCCGACAAATTTACATATGTGCCTAACGCGGCGTCGTTTGTCCGCGGCGTTTATAACCTGCGCGGCGATATTATTCCGATTATTGATCTAAGGCAGTTCTTCCATCTTCCGATGGATCACAAAAAAGACACTATCGAGAACATGTTAATCCTTCACATCAACGATCAGGTATACGGAACAATCGTAGATAAAATTGACAAGGTTGTCGGGATAAATAAAGAGAACATTCAGCCGCCGCACCCGATATTCGGCGATATTAACATCAAGTTTATAAGCGGCGTCGTGGAAAAACAGGGCGATCTTTACATCATCCTGGATGTTGTCAGGATATTCACAATAACCGAAGACGATAAAAAGTCCTCACGCGGAAAGGTGTCTGAAGGCGGCGATTACTTTGTGCCGCCGGCCGCGGGTGATATTGCTCAACCTTCGAAATCAGGCGCAAGTTCGGCGATCGGCTTCCTCGAAGAAAGCATTGCGGCGTTAAAGCATTTCTTTGTTTCAAGCATAAACGATAAATGGGTGCACAAACGTTTTGCGCAATGGAGTTCAAACCGCTCGGGCGATTCGCTTCAGTTAAAAACCGCCTCGGAAGCCAGCGAGTTCCTGGACGACTTTATATCTCCGTCCACATCGGAATTCTGGTCTGACGCGTACGCGGCTTCCATAAAGAAGATGCTGCCGGATAATTCTTCCGCGAATATCAATGTCTGGAATGTCGGCTGCGGAAAAGGCCATGAAACCTTCTCGTTTGCCTGTATTCTCAAGTCAAGATATCCGAACGCGCACATTAAAATATGGGCGAACGATAACGATATTATGGCTGTTTCACAGGCTCCCAACATGGTTTATGATCTTGAAGATCTGCCGGAGTTCACAAGGCCTTTCACAGTGCGCGGAACAAGCGGTTATTCGTTCAATTCGGCTGTAAAAGACTCGATCATTTTTGAATATCATGATATAACGAACGAAAATACCCTGCCTGAGCTTGATATAATCCTTGCAAGAGATATATTATCGTTCCTGCCGGGTCCGGATCAGGAAAAAGTGATTGCAGATTTTTCAGAAAAGCTTAAAAACAGGGGATTTGTCATTATCGGCAGAAACGAAGAACTTACAGGCGCGGACTGGCAGCTAATGGCTGACGATCCCATTTCAGCGTATTTACATGTTGCTTAAAAATAAAAAGCCGTGTATAATCGTGTATAGATAATTGCAAGGAGAAAAATATGAGAGTCGAGTATATCAACCCCTTTGTGGAGTCCGCTTTTAGTGTACTAAAAGAGGTGTTGAATTCCGAGGTAAAACGCGGAGAAATCTATCTTAAGCCTACCTCGATGGCCATCATGGGAGTAGCCGCCCTTGTTGGTCTTGCCGGCGATGTAGAGGGGCGTGTTCTTTTCGATATGTCCAAAGACACTGCCTTGTTTATATCTGGCGGCATGAACGGTGAAACGTTCACAGTTCTTGATGAACTTGCAAAAGCAACCATACAGGAACTTGCGAATATGATAACAGCTCAGGCAGTAACAAAATTGCATGATCTGGGTTTTAAATTCGATCTTACGCCTCCGGCTCTGTTTACCGGGGATAACATGGAAGTTTCCACAAATCTCGGCGAGGTGGAAGCTCTTATAGTGCCGATGGAGCTTGACAGCACTCATAAAATTGAAGTAAACGTCGCTATCCGCGAGCGGGTAAAATAATACAGCGGCCGGCTTTAGGGAGTATTACCGTAAAATAACGATCTTAAAGATTTATATTGTTGTTAGGCTAGACGCCGGATTAGGGCGGTTAGCTCAGTTGGTTAGAGCACTAGCTCGACACGCTAGGGGTCACAAGTTCAAGTCTTGTATCGCCCAAAAAAACCCCCTTTCGGGGGTTTTTTTTTAAGATAATGTTTTAATAAATCCTTCTGAAACCGGATTTCCGTTTTCGTTTATGGAAGAAAAATTCATTCCTTTATACGTCCAGCTTGCCCTGCCGATTTTATTTTTTTCCAATAGTTCTTTCATGTCCTTCATGTAATTTATTCTGCTTTCAGGATCGCTATGATCTATCGCGCCGTATTCGCCGCAATAAAGCTCCTTGTTTGTCCGCCTGCTAAAATCAAAAGCCGGCGAAAGCATATGTTCAAGAAAATTTTTATCAAAAACAGTTTCCGCTGTCATTGATTTTCCCTGTTCAGGCCTCTGGGCGCCGAAGAACGCCTTTAACTGATCCATTCCTTCAATTTTTCCCGGATATGGCTGATTTACATTTATGTTTTTTAACGGCGTCCAGCTTGCTCTCTGATGAGTAAAAAGGAACGGCTCATAAAAATGAAAATTATAAAGAATGTGTTTATCGTCATAAATTTCAAGACTGCCGAGCCCCTGCGCTGAATTATTGCCGGGGCCGCCAATAAGTATATATCTTTCATTATCAATTTTTTTAATGCCTTCTACCACCCTTTTGACAATTTTATTCCATGTATCGCCGTGAGCGTCTACGATTTCGTTTAACAATTCAAAAATAATATTATCTTTTTCGTTTTTATACCGTTTTGCAAATTCCTGCCAAATGGAGACAAACCTGTTTTGCGCCTTCTCGTCTGAAAATAAAACATTGGCTTCAGGATTGTTGTAAAAAGCATAACCCGGCGCCATGTGCATATCAAGAATCAGGTTAAGCGAATATTCCTTGCACCACCCAAGCAGTTTATCAATTATTTTAAACCCTTCTTCCTTATAGGAAAATGGATTATTGTCATCTTCTAGAATAGGATAATCAAAAGGGAACCTTACGTGGTCAAGACCCCAGGAAGCAATTTTTTCCAGATCGCTTTTCCCAATGAATGTATCTATATGCTTTTTTTCAAGGCTGCACTGTGAAACCCATCCGCCAAGATTTATTCCCGATCTGTATTTTTCAAAAATGATACCCATGTTTTTCTCCTTGTTAATTAAAAGTATTTTATATAATATTGTATATCATTTTTTATATTCCTGCTTTGCGACAAATTCATTGTACGCGGCATCAGTAACGCCTTTGTTTTTTATGATTGAAGTAAAAAACGATCCGCTTTTTTTAACCGTGCGTTTTTGCGTTTTAAAATCTACATGAACAAGGCCGAATCTGGCGCTCTCCCCTTCGCACCATTCAAAATTATCAGTAAAACACCAGTGATAATAACGCTCTACAGGAAGGCCGCTCTGCTCAAGGGTTTTTAAATGATCATAAATGTAACGGCAGCGGAATGAATCGCTGTTGTCGCAGGTTCCGTTTTCTGTGATAAACACAGGCCTTTGAATCAATTTGTATAAAGACGCGGCGCATTCAGCGATTCCTTCAGGATATATTTCCCAGCCAAGATCATTGTGCGGCGCGTTTTTATTTACGCCGTCCGCAAGAGAAGAGACTGTAGACCTTGTGTAATAATTCAATCCGATAAAGTCCGCGTATTCGCCGCGCCGGATTTTCGCGTACTTTCTGAGCGGAAAACCAAAGCGCCCAAGAAGACACGCTTTTGCAAGAGCGTCCTGAAACATCAGCGAAGATAAAGACGCGGATATTCTGTGAAAAATATTATATTTATTTTTGGGAGCAAACACGCGGGCGTGATGCGCAAATCCAACCCTTGTGTTCATAAAGCCCATTTCCCTTCTAAGGCGGTGTATCAGATTATAAGCGAGAACATGACAGCTTGCCATCACAGACTGCACCCGCATCGCTTTGAATACCGATTTTATTCCCGGCGGAAATACGCCTGCGTGATATCCCATAACGGCAAAGACATTCGGCTCGTTTATGGTAACATATTCGTCAACTAGATCGCCGAAATTCCTTACAACATAATCGGCAAGCCTTAAATAAACAGGAATATTTTTAGGGTTCGCGAATCCGCCGGATTCTTCAAACCACAGCGGATTTGTAAAATGATGTATTGTTAAAAGCGTAAACATGCTTTTGCTTCTTATGTACTCAAGCAGGCTGCGGTACCATTTTAAAGCGGACTCGTCGTAAAAATCCTTGCGCGGCTCAAGGCGCGCCCACTCAACGCTCATCCTGTAAATTCTGATTCCCATGCTGCTCATTAAATCGATGTCTTCCTTCCACCGGTTTAAATGGTCGTTTGCGCGCGCGGGATTTGAACCGTCTTTTATGCGGCCTTTTTCATACCAGTCGCTCCATGTGTGCTTAAAACCGCCGCCTTCAATTTGTGTCGCAGCTGATGCCGCGCCAAGTAACAAATTTATTTTCATCATTAAATTATAACACAAGTTTTTATCGAAATTGAAAATAAGGCTTTTAGATTTTTAAAACCGAAGGCGCGCGTTTTGGAAAAAGCTCAATTGAAAGAACGCATAATTTAAGATATAATTTTTTAATGGATCACCCACTTGCAGAAATTGATATTGTTATCCGGCTGTGTCTCGCTTTTGCCGCGGGTTTTATTATCGGCATTGAACGATCAAGCCGCCGTCAGGTAGCAGGTCTTCGCACGCATATATTGATTTGCCTCGGCGCCTCATGCCTGATGCTTTTATCAATCTGGATTCCGCAGCAGATGGGCGGGGGCGATCCGGGGAGAATCGCAGCGCAGGTTGTCGCCGGCATGGGTTTTCTCGGCGCGGGCGCAATTATAAAACTTGGAAACAATATCAGAGGATTAACAACCGCGGCTTCTTTGTGGCTTACGGCGGCAGTCGGCCTTACAATCGGCGCGGGTATGTTCATCGCCGCAGGCGTTGTAGTTGTTCTTGCTTTAATTACGCTTATATTTATTCATTACCTTGAAAGAAAAATTTTCCCCGAAGACAACTGGAAAAAAGATGCTCCTGAAAAGGAGAAATAATGATAAAAGAAACGCTTACAGTAAGCGAGCTGACAGAACAAATCAGGCTGAACCTTGAAGGCTCATTTCCCGCCGTTACGGTAGAAGGCGAAGTATCAAACTGCAGACCGGCTAGTTCCGGGCATTTATATTTCAGCTTAAAGGATTCCGGCGCGAAGATCGACGCTGTAATGTTTAAAAACAGGTTAAGGTCTCTGACTTTTGATCCCAAAGACGGAATGCTTTTAAAAATCAGGGGCAGCCTCTCTGTTTACGCACCGCGCGGAACATATTCCATTGTATGCGAAGAAATGGAAATCGCGGGAGCGGGCGAAATTCTTGCGATGCTTGAAAAACGCAAGCAAAAACTCGCGAAAGAAGGCTTGTTTGACGAAGACAGAAAAAAACCGCTGCCCCGCTTTCCGGAAACTGTCGGCGTTGTAAGCTCTCCCACCGGGGCTGCGTTACGTGACATTTTGAATATTCTGACAAGACGCGCTTCAGGCATAAAAGTAATAATTCTGCCCGCTCCCGTTCAGGGAGAAGACGCGGGTTATCATATCGCTTCAAGAATAAAACAGGCGAACGGGTGGCGTCTTGCCGATGTTTTAATTGTTGGAAGAGGCGGCGGTTCTTTAGAAGACCTTCTGGCTTTCTCTGATGAAGAAGTTGTCCGGGCTGTCGCGGATTCTGAAATACCTGTAATCAGCGCTGTCGGTCATGAAATTGACTGGGCTCTCTGCGATTTCGCGGCGGATTTGAGAGCGCCGACGCCTTCAGCCGCCGCGGAACTTGTCAGCGAAAATTATACATCCGTAGCGGATTCTGTCCGTTCTGTCATGCACAATCTTGAAAACGTTATGCGCAATAAACTTGAAAAAACAAGGCTTTTTTTAAAACCTTTCGATCCGCAGGATATGGAATACCGCTTCAGGACAATTCTGCAGCCGCGCCTTATACGGCTTGACGACGCGAAAGACGCTTTAATAAGCGCGGTATCGGAAAAAACCACGGCGTTAAGAAACAGAATAGGACTTGCTTCCGCGGTAATGGAAGCGGGAAGCCCGTTAGCCGCGCTTGAAAGGGGTTTTTCCGTGGTTACAGACAGCGCGGGAAAAGTTGTGCGTAACGCGGCGGAGGTAAAAAAGGGAGACGCTCTTAATATAAGGCCACTGAAAGGCGCGATTAAGGTTATAGCGCAGAATATTGAAACATGAGTTAATGTAAGGAGAATATATGGCGAAAAAGACAACGATAGCCGCGGCGCCTGTGAAAAACGCCCGCAGTTCAATTTCACCGGGAATGAAGAGTTTTGAAGAACGGCTTGGCAGGCTTGAAACGCTGGGCGAACAAATCCGCAAGAGCGATATACCGCTGGATCAGGCGTTAAAGGCTTTTGAAGAAGGCATTCGTCTTGCCCAGGGGCTTGAAAAAGACCTTGAGAAAATTGAAAACCGCATTGAGATTCTGATGAACTCAACCGATGCGCCGGTAAATGAAGATTCCCCGGAACTGGAATTATTCGACGCAAGCTAAAATATTTAAAATGTTAAACGACATAAACCGGATAAAAATCCTTCCGCCCGAAGAAGCCCGCAGAATTGCAGCAGGCGAAGTTGTCGACCGGCCCGCCGCTCTTTTGCGCGAATTCCTTGATAACGCCATTGACGCAGGCTCGCTTAATATCGAAGTGTCCATAGAAGAAGGCGGCTGTAAAAAAGTTGAAGTGTCAGACGACGGCAGCGGCATGAGCCCGGAAGATTTAAAATTATGCTTTCTCGCGCACGCAACAAGTAAAATCAGGGCTATCGATGATCTTGACACAGCCGTAACTCTTGGCTTCAGGGGAGAAGCGTTAGCTGCCGCCGCCGCGGTTTCGCGTCTTGAGATTATAACAAGCATGAACGGAAGGGAAGCTTTCAGCCTTGTAACGGGTCCAGGTGGCGGCAATGCCTGTAAAACGGAACAGACGCGGCGCACGAAGGGCACAACAATAAGGGCGCTAAATCTTTTTGAAACCATCCCGGCGCGTAAGCGTTTTTTAAAACGGGAAGGAAGCGAAGCCGCGTTATGCAGGCAGATTTTTACGGACAAAGCGCTTGCGTTTAACGGAATAAATTTTCGTTTTCAAAACGGCGGAAAGCTGTTGGGATTTCTTCCGGCGGTGAGTACAAAAAAAGAGCGTTTCGCCGCGGCTGTAATGCAAGACGATAAAAACTTTCTGCACGAAATAAATGTTTCAGGCAGCGGGTTCACTGCGGAAATTGTAATCGGTTCCCCGCAGCTTTTCAAGAACGACAGGCGCAGCATTTATATTTTCGCAAACGGCAGGCGCATACAGGATTATTCGCTTATGCAGGCGGTTGAATACGGCTCGCAGGGTTGGTTCCCAAACGGAACTCATCCTGTAGGCGCTGTTTATATCAATATTGATCCGTCGCTCGCGGATTTTAACATTCATCCCGCGAAACGCGAAGTCCGCTTCCGCGATCCCGGAGCGGTTCATCAGGCAATCTCAGGCGGAGTTAAAAATTTTTTTCATGGCCTGTATTTAAAGGATTCCCACGGAAACGCAAAAAACACAGAAGCGCAGAAAGAAGATTCAGATAGAAATACAGAATTATTCCAAAGATATTCATACGAAGACACAAAGGCGCAAAAACATGAAGAAGTAAGAGAAAGAGAATATCAATATTCTTTTAATAATAAATCTGTAACCCCCGCGAACATTAGCGTGAACGCTTTTGATAAAGAAGAGATGCGGTACGCGGGAAGAATTTTCGGTCTTTTTATTTTAATCGAATGGGGCGATAAACTTTATATTATAGATCAGCACGCGGCGCATGAAAGAATTCTTTATAACAGGTTCCTTGAAGAGCAGGTTCCAAAACAGGAACTGCTTACTCCCATTCCCTTTGTCACGGAAAGCGATGACGAAGACGCTTTTTTAAAAGTCAAACGCGGTGAACTATCGCGTCTTGGAATAGACATAAAAAAAGACGATGAACATTGCGGCGGTGACATTGCAGATAACGGCTGGCAGATTACATCGCTGCCCGCGGACTGGAAGATTGGCGACGCTGCCACCGTAAAGGAAATACTGGAGCTGCGTACTGCGGGCGAAAACATGGCGCAAAGGTGGGCGGCATCGCTTTGCTGCAAAGCCGCGGTTAAAGACGGCGACTATCTTGACGGCGAAACGTCTCTGTCTCTTGCAAAAGAAGCTCTCGCGCTTGCGGAGCCGTTCTGTCCTCACGGACGTCCGGTTTGGACAGAGATAAACAGGCAGGCGCTTTTGAAAGCGGTAAAAAGAGAATAATTAAAGCATTACAATTTTTTGAGCCATCAGTTTAGCAAGATAAAAACGCGATTCAAGATCGGAAGAATTTTCCAGAAATGTCTGAAACTCCGCGATAAATGATTCAGGCAGGACAGGCAGTTCGCGCGCCTGTTTAAAATATGCGCGGTGCGACGGCTCAAATTTTTTATTAATGCAAAAAAGCGTAAGGCATGCCGTTTTAATAAAACCGGCCGATGCTATAAGGTAATGAAATTTATCATTTTGAAAACACGCGGCGCCCAAATCCGAAAGGAAATGTTCCATCTTTGACTGAACCGAGCCGCGCATTTCCGCCCAGAACTGATCGCCAATATTTTCAAGGCGTTTTCTTACATCATGTATCCAGCTTGAACGCGAAAAAACTATTTCGCAGTTCGCAAGGCGGTAGAAACCGTATGTTCCAGAATCTTTTATAAACCAAAGCGATTCATGCTTAGAGCAGGCAATATCAACAAGTTCGTCGATTTTTTTTGTCTGCTTGAATTCAAAACGCACAGGAAGATCGCCGATTAAAAACCTGTCCTTGTCTTTCTGCCCCGAACTTTCAAAGGCCGCTACATCATCGCCGTAAAGCCGGAACCGTTCTTCGGCGGCGGGAATCGGAGACGAATACAGCACATCAAGTATAAGCGCGAAATAAGGATCCAACGTATCTGAAAAAGCCGCTTCGTTTAATGTAATACATTCAACTCCTTTCCACGCGGAAAGAATTTCTGTAAAACGATCAACAAGCAGTTTAGTCTTATATTTCATATTTTTTTCCTCTATAATATTCAGTGTATCACGGGTAATAGAATATGGAAACAAAAAAAAATAAACTGATTTATATTGCTTTAATTCCCCACAGAGACTTTAGAATTGCGCTGCGCAAATACGCAGACTCGCTTGTTAAAGCGGGCTTGAAAAACGTTTATCAGTTTCCGTTTGCGGCTCCGCTGGCGCAGTTGTCCTGCGCCATGACATCTGACGAATTAAAAAAGACGGCAAAGTCTTTAAAGCTTTCGCTTGGCAGTAAAAAATTTCAAATTCAAAAAACAGCAGTTACAGAATTTAAAGGCTGCAATGAAAACATGAATCTTTTCGGCCTGCATTTGCAGCTTGACGAGCCCAATTCTTTATGTATTGATAATAAAAAAATCATATCGGTATTAAATCCGCCTGTAATCGGAACATTTCTTCTGCCTGCGGATACGCAAAAACAATTTATTTACGATGATTTTTTTAAGAGTAATAATGAAAATATTTCTATTTTACGATTAGGTTTCCGCGCTGCCGCCGCCGCGAATATGTTTTGGCAGCCCGCCGAAAAAAACAAAGAAATTTTTTATAAATGGAAGATCGATAAACTTTACTGGCTGCCAAAAAACAAACCGCGGACCAGCGCGGATTAAACTAAGTGTATGTTATAATAATTATAACTAATTATTAAACAAGGGGAATATAATGAAAAACAATCGTGAAAACGGGATTTTTAGTTTTAATGTGGGCAAATTTGATATTTATACGCTCGTTGAATCAGAAAGGGAAGGAAACACTAGCATTTTAAAAGACGCGGACGAAAACCTGATAAAGCCGTTTATTCCGGCGCAGGGTTTTAAACATTCAGCTAACGCGTTTTTGGTAAAGGCAGGCGGTCAAAATATTCTGATAGATACAGGAACCGGGCAAAACGGCGTTATCGTTAATAAAATAAAAAGCCTCGGCGTAACACCTGAAAATGTAAATGCAGTTTTAATCACGCACCTGCACGGCGATCATTTCGGAAGCCTTCAAAAGGACGGAAAAGCGGTTTTCCCCTGCGCGAAAATTTATATTTCGCAAAAAGAACTTGAATATTTTACGGTGACAAACATAAATCAGGGCGCAGCGGCCGCGCTTTCGCCGTACAAAAATATGACAGTGACTTTTAATCCTTCTGATCTTGACGCGAAAGACAAGATTGAAATTCTTCCCGGGATTTTTCCGGTCGCGGCGTACGGACATACACCCGGGCACACAATTTATTTACTGGAAAGCGAAGGCTCAAAGCTTTTAATCATAGGCGATCTTTTGCACATAGCGGCAGTGCAGTTTCACCTTCCGTCGATCAACGCGGTTTACGATATGGACGGCGCGGCTTCGGCGGGAATAAGAGCGAAGGTTTTATCGTTCGCGCAGAAAAACAAGATTCCTGTCGGCGGAATGCACATTGAATATCCCGGCACAGGAACCCTTGAGGCATACAACAACGGAGAAAGTTTTAATTATATTCCCATGGAATAAATATTAAACCCGCGCGTTATCTGAAAAACCCGACAAGCCATGTGCTTAATGGCGGTATATAGGTAATCAGAAACACAACTATCACCCGGACAAAAAGGAACGGCAGCACATTGCGGCAAACTTCAAGGAAGGGCTTGCCGAAGCGATAGCTTGCCATAAAAAGATTCAGCCCGACAGGCGGAGTCAAAAATCCGGCTTCCAGATTGATTACAAAGATAATTCCAAGATGCACAGGATCGATTCCGTAAACATGACCTAGGGGGATAATCAAAGGAAGCAGTACAAGTATCGCGGAAAATATATCCATTACGCAGCCCAAAAGGAACAGGGTTAAATTAAGAAGAAGCAGGAATAAAATTTTTGATTGAACCGCGTTCTGCATCCACATGGAAAAACTGTCCGGTATTCTTGTATCAATGAACGCGTTGGAAAGGGCGTTAGCCATCGCTATGATCGCAAGAATTCCGCCGATTATCGGAACAGCCTTGAAAAATACTTTTGGAATTTCACTTATCGGTATATCCTTTTTTATGAAAACTTCAACTATTAACACATAGATAACAGACACAGCCGCAAGCTGCACCAAATCCAGAATTGACGTTACGAATCCCACTATCAAAATAACCGGGAGCAGGATTTCAAAAAGAGATTCTTTTAAAGACCGGACAGAATCCTTAAAATTAAAACTTTCTTTCTGTATTACAATGTTTCTGGTTAAAACAAGACCTGTTAAAATCATCGCGATCACAAGGATAATGCCGGGTATTATGCCTCCGATAAAAAAATGAATTACATTGTAAACATTCGGCACATCCATAAACTGCAGAATAATATTGCTTTGCGTCGCTACAAGAATTATCGGAAGACTCGGCGGGAACATCAGTCCTATTCCGCCCGCGGATGTCAGCATACCGATTGAAAATTTATCCGAGTATTTATTTTCGCTCATAATAACAAGGAGTATTCCGCCAAGCGCAAGAATGGTAACGCCGGACGCTCCCGTAAACGAAGTAAAAAAAGCGCAGATTACTACAGTCGCTATTATAATGCCTCCGGGCATCCAGCCGAAGAAATTTTTAAAAGTCAGTACAAGCCTTTCTCCCGCCTTGCTTTCTGAAAGGAAAAAACCTGTCAGCGTAAAAAGCGGAATTGCTATAAGATCATAATTATTTGTTAACGCGGGAAAAATTTTAAGCGCGATTTCTTCAGGTTCGCTGCCTGACGCCTGAAACATCACCATCGCGATGCCGCCGATAACCATAAACATCGGCATGCCGGCAAGACCCGCGATAATTAAAAGAATAATAAGCGGAGCGGAAAAACTTATTGTGACATTGTAAATATTATTTACAATGGTATAAAACGGCTCCGGCGTATCCTGCGGCACAATACCCCAAATAATTTTCGCGATTGCCGGCAGCGCGGCGGCGCAGCCAAGCAAAACCGCGGCAACTGCGATGATCTTGTCCCGCCTGTTTTGAAGCTTCATGGTAAAGCGAAACGCGATAACGGCAAAACCCAGCGGCATCGCGGAAGCGAAAATCTGATTGGTAAGGAAGCCAATTCGCCTTCCGTCCAGGCTGTATTTAATAAAAGTAACGCAGTCCCATACAAGAACGCTGAGCAGAAAAACGGAAACAATGGAACAGACAGTGATTAATATTTTTTTAAGTTTATCACTTTTAATAAGCTGAATCGTAGAAATTGAAATATGCTCGCCGTGCTTTGTCGTAAACATCGCGGCGAAAAAAACGGTAACCAAAAGCAGATGATTAACAAACGCCTTGTAATCAGTAACGGCGAACTTAAAACGCTGTAATATCAGCTCAACAAAAGGCATTAAAGCCAAAAGAAAAAGCGATCCAAAACAGATTATATTTTCCAGCCAAGAAATTTTAAATGATTTAAAAAATTTTATTACCGCAGAATTTCCCATTATGATTTCCTTTAACAGCAGCGCTTTTCTGCGCTGCTGCTTTGTTGTTCTATCTGCTTCTGGCTCTTTCCAGAATAGCGTTGATCCTGTTATACAGATCGCGATCAAAAACAGTTCCGACAAGCGAAGGAATTATATTCTGCAAATCAGAGCGCCAAAGCTCCTGCTGCGCCTGAGACGGCGTATTGATAATAAGCCCGTCCCTTGACATTGACGATATCGCGCTCGCTTCGGTTCTTGCCATCGCTGTATCAAATTCTGTGGCGACTCCCTGGGTTACCCTGATAATTTCAGCCTGATTTGCGGGGCTTAACTGATTCCATGTAACGCGGTTCATTACTATCGCGCCCATTACGGGAGCTATCGGCATATTTAACATATTAAGGTTTCTGTGCAGATTAAACGGAGTAATTAAAGTCGGAATCAGATAAAAAGCGGAAACCGATCCGCTTGCGTATCTTGACGGAAGGGTTGTCCAGTTTCCTTCAACCATGCGGAAACCCATTCTTGTAAAAACTGTGTTCATGTCTGACAGTTCGGGATTGGTTGAAAGATTAAGTCTGCGCAGATCGTTCGGCACAAAAACGGGGTCTCTTGAGTAAACATAAATCCAGCCGCCTTTAGACCAGGCAATAACCACAAACTCGTCCCTGACGCGGCTTTCAAGAACCGGCTTTACATCGGAAAGAACAAGGTCGAGTTCATTATCATTTCTGATCATGAAAGGTATGCTAAGGTTCATCACGGACGGGCAGATTTCATACATCCCCGCGGATGAAAGAACCGCTACCTGAATCGAATTGCTTCTTAATGAAGAAAGCATCGCAGTCTCGCCCATTGTAGAACCGTGAGTCATTACAACGTTTACCTGATTACCGGTAACGCGCCCCCATTCGGCAGCGAGACGATCAAGCGCCCTGCCCCAGTCAGAGTTTCTCGGCAGCGCCGATACAAACCTGATATTGGTTATCTGTTCCCGGGTGCTTCCGCGCTGGGCAAAAATTGTTCCGATCGGAACAATCAAAAGCAAAATTAAAATTACCGGAAAAACAGGATTTTTTTTCATATAACACTCCTTTTATTTGCCATAAAACAATTAATAATAATCAGGTATCGGAAGGAAGGAAAAATGCATCCACGCGTTGTCAAGAAGCCAGCGCGCTTTATGCTGATTGATAATATTTACAAGACGGGTTGAAGGATTATCGTTTGGATTAATCGCGATGGCTTTTTCAAGGCAGTCTTTGAATGTCTCGTAATCTTCCGCGGGGACGCAGACAAGCTGAGCGAATGAAACATACGCGCCTGCGGAATTTCCGTTTGTTTTTTCAACCGCCTTTTTAAAATGGAACTCGGCGCGTTCCAGATCGCCGCCGATTCCTTCGGGCAGCGAAGCGCAGAAAATAATAAAGAATTCGTCAAGAACAGCGCCGTCAAAATCAGGATCAAGTTCATACGCCCTTCGGATCATTGCGTCCCATTCGGGAAGATGGGAGCTCAGTTTAAAATCTAAAATATCGATTGAATACGCGGAAAGCCCGCCTGCGACAGTCCAGTACAAAAGACCGGTATCCTCTTTTTTAAATTTTGCGAGCATGGACTGCATTGTCCCGTCAGTTACGGACGCTTTGCCGAAACCGGGATATTTTAATTCAAGAGCTCTGCTTAAAATTTCATAACCGCGCAGGTAAAGCAATTTTGACCTGTTTAAAGCGTCTTCCCTTTGCTGATACTCATATAATGGAAGCATTTCCGCGGGCCCCTGCACAAACGCGTTCGCGTACATGACAAAAAGGGAACCTGTTGTATATAAAAGCCCCTGATGATTGGGACTCTGCGAAAGCAGTGTTTCATAAAGTTTAATCGCGAACGGAATGGCGTCTCCTACAAGTATGGGATCAGAATCACCTGTAAAAACATCCGTGCTGCCGTCGCCTGTCAGAGCGTCCGCTATCATATTCATGGCCATCTGGTTAATCGAGCATGATGGAAGCGAAAAACAGAAAATAACGGCCAGAAGTACAGCGATTTTCATTCTAATGATAAATATAACACGTTTATTCATAATATTAGAATTATACCAAAAAACAGACAAAAAAAAAAGTAAAAACTTCGAGTCATTTAAATAAATATGTTCGTTATACACGCGGATTATGGTATAAAATAGGTTATGAAGATATTAACAGCGGAAAATTTAACAAAAATATATCAGAGCGGCGAAGCATCCGGTAAAAAAGCCTTGAATAGCGTGAATTTTTTCATTGAAGAAGGCGAAATTTTCGGATTTTTAGGCCCAAACGGAGCAGGCAAGACAACCGCCGTCAAGATATTGAACGGAATGCTTCAGCCTACGGAAGGCTCATGCAGCGTTTTCGGGATTGATCCCGCAAGCGCGCCTGAGAAAGCGCATGCGATATCCGGCGTAGTTACAGAGCACGCGCAGATGTACAACAATCTTACAGGTCTTCAAAACCTGATGTTTTTCGCGGCGGTTTTCGGCATCGAAGAAACCGCGGCAAAACGCCGCGCGCTTGAAATCCTTGAAAAACTGTCGCTTCAGGACGCGAAGGATCAAAAACTGGGCGAGTATTCAACAGGGATGCGCCAGAGGCTGTCTCTGGCAAGGGCGATGATTCACGAGCCGAAAATTCTTTTCCTTGACGAGCCGACATCCGGTCTTGATCCTGAAAGCGCGCTAAGCGTAAACAATTTGATTAAAGACCTTGCCCGCGAAAAAGGGACGACGGTATTTTTGTGTACGCATCAGCTCCGCTATGCCGAAGAAATCTGCGCAAAGTACGGCCTTATAAGCGAAGGAAGCATGCTCGCGTCAGGTTCCCTCGATGAACTTCATTCGCTTGTTTTTTCCGGGTTAACAGTTGAATTAAACGCAGAAGGCGGAACGTGGAGCGCTGAATGGAAAGACAAATTAATTGAGTGCACAGAAGGCAATGACAGACGGAAAGATTTTAAAATAGAAATTGAATCGGAGCAGGATATTCCCGCCATGGTAAAAAAAATTGTCGATTCGGGAAGCAGGCTGTATCACGTATCCGCGCACAAACATTCGCTTGAAGAAATATATTTCGCTTTAATCGAAAAACAAAAAAGGAGCTATTAAATCATGAGTAACGCAATACAGACACAAAAGGCGAACCAATGGCCCGCAGTCCGCGCGATAATAATGAAAGATATAAAAGGCGTCACAGTAAACAAAAGAATGATGACAGCCCTTATTATAGTTCCGGTTATGATGACTGTTGTGCTGCCCGTTGTTTTTTTGTTGACTATAGTTTTTGTCCCCGAAGATTCGCCCGATATGGCGGAGATGATGACGCTTTTGGGATCAATGCCTTTAAACGAAGGAAGCAGCCTACGGGAAATGCTTATAAACATTATATTAAACTATATTCTGCCGCTTTTCTTTTTATTAATTCCGATCATGGCGTCTTCCGTTATGGCGTCAAGTTCGTTTGTCGGCGAGAAAGAAAAGAAAACGCTAGAAACCCTTCTTTACAGTCCGCTTGCTTTAAAGGATATTTTTAACGCAAAAATATCCGCGTCGTTTCTGCTAAGCATGACAGTTTCCATACTTTCATTTACCGCGATGATCATTGTTTTTGAAACGCTGCTTTTTATTTTAACGGGAGCGTTTGCAATGCCCAATATCAACTGGGTTATAATGATGCTGCTTGCCTCCCCCGCTGCCGCGTTAATTTCCATCAATTTGATCGTCCGCGGATCGGCAAAGTCGCAGTCTTCCGAAGAAGCGCAGCAGAGCAGCCTGTTTTTGGTTCTGCCTGTTATCCTTTTAATTACAGGGCAGTTCACGGGGATAATGATGCTAGGAGCGCACGTCTTTTTAATTCTGGGAGCCGTAATGGCGTTAATCGCGCTTTTAATGTTCAGGGGAAAATTCGGGAACTACAGTTACGAAAAACTGTTAAAGTAACCCACTGTTTACTGCGCAAGTATCCAGTTTGTAATATCCTGCAGCGCCTTTACATCGACATTTCCCGGGATTTCATATTCATCGATATAACCTGTTGCCGATGTAATGAACATATGATTAAGCCCTTCGTATAAAATGAAAGTGACATTGTCGCGTCCCGATAAAAGCTGTTTGTAAAGCGCGAAATCTTTTTCAGGCGAAACCTGAAAATCGGCGGAACCCTGCAGGACAAGGAACGGCACGCGAATATCGTCAATATACATCGTAACAGGATGCCAGTATAAATCTTTTAAATAATACGCGCTCATGCCGCCTTGTATATCGACAGTTTTCGCGACAGCGTCAGGCAGGTTCACGATTATGTTCATTTGTTCATCCCACCCGGCAAGGCTCGCACGCGCCGCGGCCTGTTCTTCGCCTGACATCATTTTTTCTATGTAATCAACATTTTGATCATAGCTCAAATCCATCAAAAAACGCGGAGAGCCGGCAAGCAAAACAAGGCCTGCGAATTCAGCGTTCCGCCCTGACTGCGAAGCGGCGTTCTGAATCCGCGGAGCCAGCATGCCGCCAAGGCTGTGTCCTATCATGAACACCTTATTTTCGTTTATGCGCGGATTGGACTTTAACAAAGCGGAAGCGAGTACAGCGTCTTCGATTGTCTCTTCATAAACTGTCAGCGCGCCGCCGAGTTCCCCTACCATTTTTGCTCCGTGCGTCAATGTTCTTTTGTTGTAGCGGAGAACCGCGATTCCGTTAGACGAAAGAAAATCCGCGATATCAAGATACGGTTTATACGCGAACGCGGTTCCGTCCATGTCGCCCGGCCCCGAACCGTGTACAATGACAACAGCGGGATACCCGCCGCGCGGCATTCCGCCTTCAGGCATTGTAAGAATCCCTGCTAATTCCCATTCGCTGCCCTGCCCGATTATAACATCGATGTTTGTGTAAGCAGTCCCGCGGCTTGCGGAAGTCGCACAGCTGGTAAAACAAAATAGAACGATTAATAAAATAAAAATAAATTTTTTCATTGCAGTTCTCCTACTCCCCTATCACTGCGCGTATGTCTTTTTTAATCGCGTCAAGCTTACGCACCGCTTCGGCTTTTGCGGCGTCCAGCCCTGCGGAACCTGTTTGCGCGCGGCAGCTTGCGTAAAATTTTATCTTTGGCTCTGTGCCGCTTGGGCGCGCGCTCACGACAGTGCCGTCCTTTAAAAAGAACTGAAGCACATCGCTCGGCGGAAGTCCGTCGGCGCCGTTTTTAATATCGCGCACTCTTATAATTTCTACGCCGCCAAGCGTTTTCGGCGGATTCCTGCGGTACTCTTCCATTATGCCGTTCATGATTGAAGGCCCCTGCGGACCCTGGAAATATTTTGAAATCCCAAGCTCCTGCCAGTAACCGCAAATCATGTAAAGTTCATCTAGACGATCTAGAAGGCTCTTTCCCTTTCCGCGCCAGTAAAGCGTCATTTCGGCTGTCATCGCCGCGGCGGAAATTCCATCTTTGTCGCGGACTTCTTTTTCCACAAGGTAGCCGTAGCTTTCTTCTGTGCCGAAAACAAAATCGTAAGCTCCGTCTTCGCCGTTCTGCCATTTGCGCATAACATCGGCGATCCACTTGAAGCCTGTAAGACATTCAAAGCACTGCGCGCCGTAATGCTTCGCTACTTCCTTCTGCATACCAGTTGTTACGATGGAATTCACCATCGCGGCTTTTTTAGGCATTATTCCAAGCTCTTTCAGCGACAGGAAAATATAGTCAGCTAACAAAACGCCCATCTGGTTTCCGGTTACAAGTTTATACCCTGCGGTCTGCGAAGAAGGCTGATTCCCGGGGACAGCGATGCCGAATCTGTCGGCGTCAGGATCGGTTGCCATTACGACATCCGCTTTTTCTTTCGCGCCCAGTTTTATCGCCATGTCAAGCGCGGCGGCTTCTTCGGGATTGGGGAACGCCACTGTCGGAAAATCGCCGTTGCCTTCGCGCTGTTCCGGCACTGTTATCACATTAAGGCCAAGCGAGCCGAGAACTTTTTCGACATGCAGGGCGCCGGTGCCGTGAAGCGGCGTGTAAACAATTTTTACTTCGCCCGCTTTTTCTTTTATTAAATCCGGCCTGAAAAGGCTTTTTTTAACCATCGCCTGATAAGGCTCGTCAACTTCTTTATCGATTATTGTTAAGAGTCCTTTTTTTAAAGCTTCATCGCGGGACATTTCTTTTATTTCAATTACAGAATTTACTTCGTCTATAATGCCTGTATCATGCGGAGGCACAACCTGCGAGCCGTCGTTCCAGTACGCTTTGTACCCGTTGTACTGCGGCGGATTGTGGCTTGCAGTTACCACGATGCCCGTGTCGCAGCCAAGATGACGAATCGCGAAGGACAGCTCCGGCGTAGGGCGCAGAGATGAAAATAAATACGTTTTAAATCCGTTAGCTGCAAATATAAGAGCGCAGGCCTCCGCGAACTCCGCCGAATAATGGCGGCTGTCAAAGGCGATTACCGCTTTCAGGCAGTCAGGACATGACGGGCACAGCGCCGCCCTTTCCGGAAATGTTTTAATAATATAGGACGCAAGCCCCTGCGTCGCGCTTTTTACAACGAACGTGTTCATTCTGTTGTAGCCGCCGCCTATAACTCCGCGAAGGCCGCCCGTGCCGAATTCAAGATTCTGATAAAAACGGTCCGCAAGCTCTTTTTGAGCTTCGTCTGTTCCTTTGGAAAGAAGATCCTTAACTTCATCCCTGAAATGCGCGTCCTTTTCCTTTGCGATATATTCGTTTGCTTTTTTTAATATATCAGCATTCATAAATTTCACCCCTTATATTTTAAAATTATTTACTGCATTAAATAACTAATCTTGCCTTGTACTCACGGCTGCTCTTTGGATTTTGGCAGATAAATCATCAGTTTGTCAAACATTTCGTTGTAATCCAGAGGCTTGCCGATATGATTGTTCATTCCGGCTTCAAGGCATCTTTCAATATCTTCCCTGAATACGTTAGCTGTCATTGCGACAATCGGTATTGTCTTGGCCTGCGGAACATTTAACGCCCTGATTCTGCTTGCCGACTCATATCCGTCCATTATAGGCATCTGGACATCCATTAAAATCAGATCATATTTTTCAGGCGTTTCGCTGAAAATCCTTAAAGCTTCCTGTCCGTTTTCCGCACAGTCAAGAAAAACGCCTGTCGGTTCCAGAAGCGTCATTACAATTTCGCGGTTTATTTCAACATCTTCTACTATTAAAACGTGCTTTCCGGAAAAAACGCCCGCGACATTTTTTTCCTTGTGCGTTTCTTCAATTTTATGATAATCGATTCCGAGCGCTTCGTTTATCGCGTTGGCTATGCAGGAAGGGAACAGGGGCTTGGAAAGAAATTTGTCAACGCCGGCTCCCCTTGCTTCAGTTTCGACAGAAGCCCATTCGGCGGCGGTTATCATTATAACGACGGATTTCGCCGGCTCGTGATGCGCTTTTAACTCAGAAGTCAGCTGTATTCCGTCCATGCCCGGCATCTTCCAGTCGATAAAATAAATATGGTAATGTCCGTTTTGTTCCACAAGTTTTATCGCTTCTTCTCCGCTAGAAGCAGTGTCGCATATCAAATTAAATTCTTTGGAAATTTCCTTAAAATAATCAAGGATGTTCATGTCGTCATCTACAACCATTACGCGCACATTGTCTAAATTAATATCCGGCGACAAAAGCCCAAGATGCTTTGATTCTCCCCTTTTCAGTTTGACGGTAAAAGAAAAAGTCGAGCCCTTGTCAATTTCCGAAACCATCCATAATGTGCCGCCCATAAGTTCAACTATATTTTTGGAAATCGGAAGCCCTAGCCCTGTTCCGCCATACTTGCGCGTAGTGCTTGTCTCGGCCTGTTCAAAAGAGCTGAACACGCGCTTTTGCTGTTCGTAATTCATTCCAATCCCGTTGTCGGTTACGGAAACCTGTATGGTGCAGATATTATCAATTTCTTCCACAAAATGCGTATCAAGCTGGATTGATCCGCGCTCGGGGGTAAACTTGATCGCGTTGCTTAAAAGATTGGTAATAACCTGAGTAAGCCTCTGATCGTCTCCGATTAAATTATGCGGTATCTTTCTGTCGATATGCACAGAAAATTTTTGGAACTTTTCATCTATGCGGAAATTTACCACGTTTACAATCCGCTGAAGGGTTTTTTCAAAATTAAACTCCGAAGGGGACAAATCGAATTTATTAGCTTCTATTTTTGACATATCAAGAATGTCGTTAATTACACCTAACAGATGATTCGAAGCGTCTTCGATTTTTCTGAAGCATAAATCCTTTCTTGCGATATCGGACGATGTTTTTCCGATTGTTGTCATTCCGATAATCGCGTTCATCGGGGTTCTGATTTCGTGGCTCATGTTCGCAAGGAAAGCGCTTTTGTGCTTGCTTTCCAAATCGGACTTGTTTCTCGCGGCGTCAATCCTGGTCAATATGACAATTAAAGCGGCCGCAAAAATAAACCCGAGCAGAATAAGCGTAATCGCCATGTTTTTAATGCTCCGGTAAAACGGACCTTCAGGCATGATAAGCGCGAGATGCCAGCCGTTGGAAAGCTGCTGCATGAAAACAACGCAGGCTTCTCCTTTCCAGTTTACCATCGATCCTTCCACTACGCCTTCGCCTGAACGCATGTTATCGATAAAGGCCGATATCGGCATGGAATTTTCCGTAACGCTCATGCCGTTAAATTCAGGATTGGAATGAAAAATAACCGAATGTTCCTGGCTTATAACAATGCTGTAACCGCCGCTGTCCGCCGCGGTGTTGATAACATTCATTCCTATATCGCCGATGGATACTTCCATACCGACAATGCCAAGGCGCACATCATTGTGATCATGAATGCATCTTGCGTAGGTGATAACGGTCTTGCCGGACAGAATGCTTTCGTAAGGAGGAGTTTCGATAACATGGCCGCAGTTTCCTTCCGCAAGTTTATACCAGGGACGGTCCGGCGCGTAATAACCCTCAGGGAAAGTTTCGCCGCTTGATAAAAATAAAAATCTGCCTTCGGATGTCTGGTTCGGGAACGCGTCAAAATGCCCGAAGATTGTAACGGAACTCATTATGCGCGATCCGCCCGCGCGGAAATAATTTGTCATGTCGTGCATGTAATCGATTACAGCGTCGGAATTATCGCCGCGCATAATCATGTTGCGCACTGTCTGGGAAAATCCGCTGAGCATCGCCCTTGGCTCAAAAAGATCGGATTCAAGCTGTTTCTGCGCGAACGAAAATACGCCTTCGGCGTTACGCACAAGGTTACTGTGCACAATATCGCGGGTAAAAAGATAACTTAAAAAAACCATTGCCGTGAAAGCCAGAATTGTAAAAAGCACCTGTATATATAAAAGACGGCTAGGCAGGATTTTCATTTATTTAACAGCGCTCCCTATTATTATTCCAGATTTTATTATACTATATAGTATAACAAAAAAAATAATAATATGATAAAAAACGGAGGTTTAATGTGTCTTTTTCATTATTTGGGCGTTCTTTATTAACTTTATTGGATTTTTCACCTGAAGAAATCAGGTATTTGCTGAAGATTGCAAAAAGAGTAAAAACAGACTCAAAGAAAGGCAGGATTTACAGGCGTTTTACAGGAAAAACTCTTGCCCTTCTATTTGAAAAACGCTCTACCCGCACAAGATGCGCGTTTGAAACCGCTTTCGGCGAAGAAGGCGGGCATCCGGTTTTTTTAACAACCGCGGATATTCATCTTGGCGTAAAAGAATCGCTTGAAGACACAGCGCGCGTTCTTGGCAGAATGTTCAGCGCGATCCAGTTCCGCGGGTTCAAACAGGAAACTGCGGAAATTCTCGCGAAGTATTCTGGCGTTCCGGTTTACAACGGACTGACCGACCTTTATCATCCGACACAGGCTCTCGCTGATTTTTTAACGCTGGAAGAAAATTTCGGCGATGTTAAGGGAAAGACGCTTTGCTACATAGGCGACGGACGCAACAATGTCGCAAGATCGCTTATGGTGATCAGCGCGAAACTTGGAACCAACTTTACGATAGTAACGCCTCAGGAACTGTACCCGGATGACGAGTTCAGAAACAAACTCGCTCCGATTGCAGCTAACTCGGGCGCCGTGATTATTGTCACAAACGATCTTAACGCGGTAAAAAACGCGGACGCTCTTTACACCGATGTCTGGACTTCAATGGGCGAAGAAGACAAAAAGGAAGAGCGGGAACGTCTTTTGGGCCCTTATCAGGTGAACCAGAAACTGATGGACATGACGGGAAAAAGCGGCAGCATTTTCCTTCACTGCCTTCCTGCCGTAAAGGGCGAAGAAGTTACTGCCGATGTAATCGACGGCCCGCAGAGCAGAGCCTGGGATCAGGCGGAAAACCGCAAGCACACAATTAAAGCTGTTATGCTTGCCACATTAACAAGAATATAAGTATTATTTGAATTAAACTTTTTGAAAACTCATATAAAAAATTAATAGTAAGCGGTAAAGTCGTCTGCGGCTGCACGCCAGGGCAAAACCTTTGCTAAGAATCCGCTGCATAGCCTTGACCATGAAATAAATAATGAAATGTTTATATAAACAATTTATCTTTGTGGTCAGGTCTATTTCGCGGGGAGCGGCAAAAATGGTTTTGCCCTGACGCGCAGCCACAGACGACTTTACATCATGCGATTGTTTTTTAATTTTATTTGAAATAATAAATACAAACGCGGCAAACTGGTGTCGGAAAATTAAACTGTCAGACGGCTCCGCAGGCGGGTTCTGCCAAAGTTTTTCCGCACGACAGGTTGCCGCGTTTGTATCTATAATTATTAAATAATAAATGATAAAATATCACATGGGTATCTTCGACCGGTTGGGAACCGTTATCAACAGTTATATCAGCGACTTCGCAGATCAGACCGGCCGCAAATTCGGCTCTTCTGCGAATTCAAGAAGCGGCGATCCTGATTTTGACGCGGCTTATGATGAATTAAACGATTTTCTTAACGGAAAGGAAACATATTCAGAAAAAAAACAAAGCGGCGGCACAAATTATTACTGGCAGTCCGCAGAAGGCGGACAGTCATCAAGCGACGCGCAGTCAGTAAAAAATCCGCCTGCCGAAATTCTCGCCGACTATAAATTCCTTGGAATCGCATTTGACGCGGATGATGAAACGTGCAAGGCTCAATATAAAAAACTTTTAAAAATCCATCACCCTGACCGCCACACAGGGCATGAAGCTAATTATAAAAAAGCGACGGAAATGTCTGCAAGAATTAACGCGGCATGGGACAGAATTGAAAAATACAGAAAAATATCCGGCGGTAAAAAATAATGGACGCCCCGCTAAAAATTTATACCGACGGCGGGTGTTCCGGCAATCCCGGCCCTGGCGGCTGGGCGTATGTCATGGTTATACAGACTTTTCAGGGGACGCAGGTTTTCGCCAAAGACAAAGGCTCTGAAAAAGAAACGACAAATAACAGGATGGAACTGACTGCGGTGATCATGGCGTTACGTGCATTAAAAAAACTTGACAGCATGCCGCGCAGCATCGCGCTGCTGACAGATTCGCAGTACGTTCAAAAGGGCATAACGGAATGGATACATTCATGGAAACGCAATTCATGGAGAACAAGCGATAAAGCGCCTGTAAAAAACAAAGACCTTTGGGTTGAACTTGACGCGCTTGCAGGCGGGTTTAAGCTTCAGTGGGAATGGATTAAAGGCCACGCAGGAAATGAATTTAACGAAATGTGCGACGAAATGACCCAGGAAGCGATCGCTAGTCAACGGAAATTATCCTGACGTTCCTAAGCTCTCTGCGGATGCCGGCCGCAAGCCCGTTCGCAAATCTTAATTGAATTATTATTTCTTCGCCTTCTACAGTTACAGTGCGGTGCTGCAGGTGATTAAGTTTATCCATTTCATCTTTGGGAACATACCATTCCGCCGCGCCGCGGTTTCCGTCAATTTGAATTTCGATAACATTGCCGCTGTCCGCGGGATTCGCCTGCCCGCCTGCCGCAGGACCGGCTTCCGCAGGATCGTCTGAGTTTTCAGCCGCCGCGGAAATTACAATTTCAGGGAAATTGGCGCTGCCGACAAGCCGCACAATCCCTGTTACGCGAACAATCTGCGGCGAAGGCTCCTGCGGCTTTTCTTTCTTCCCGAACGAAAAAACAGGAAGCGTCATAAAAAATAACAGTATAAAAGAAAAAATAATAAATCTGATATTCAATCATTCCCCCTGTTCCAGAATCGTAATCAAAGGAAAATCGCCGTACGGCAGCTGTTCCTGATAACCGTTTCTGCCGCGCAGATCGCCCATGCTTACAGGAGACGGACCGGAATTTGATGAAGAAAGCGCGGAACGGCTGCCCTGCGAAATAATATTCACTGACGGAGGAGCAATACCTGTTACTGTACCGGTTTCTTTTTTCTCGCTCTGAGTCCCGTAATTGACATTAACATTATAAGTAAGAAGATATGGTACTGTATCAAGATAATGATAATTTATATTCCCATTTGGACTGTTCCCGGGATTTGATGTCGTATAACTGTAAACCCCTTCTCCGGGAAATAATTGAATATTTGTAGAAGTCCCCGGTACATAATGTTTCGCTATTTCTGAAAAAGCTTCTTCTCCTTTATAACCATAAGGACCTGTCGCATTGTTTATCTGGTTAGCCGCAAGCCAGTCCCTTAATAAATTTCCCCAGTCTCCATAATCGGAATTAATATTTTTGGCCGCCGCTGTTACCGCTGTGTAATTACTTGCAGCAGACCCTATTATATCCTTATAAATTTCCGTGCCTTTAGCGGATTGAATTCTCAGCCATTGAAAAAAAAGATAAACCGTGGCGTAATCATCCAGTACGGCAACCGGACTTCCGTCAGCAGTTTTTTCCGCGTTGTAACGGTTATTCCACACAAAAAAGTTGTTTCCTTTCTTTATTAAATCCGAATTATTATAATCCTTCAAACGATTTTCAGACGGCCCGTAAACAATATACTCTGCGGCGGATGAAAGCCCTTCATCAATCCATGTATCCATCGAAGCGCCTTTTCTGTTGGCAATGGTCAAAGCGAAATTGATCATATGCTGCATTTCATGCGCAAGAGTCCTGTACAGGTTGGCCATATTTTTAAAGCCAGGATATGTGTCAATGTAGATCATGTCAGCGGAATTGGAATTATATACCGTTAATAAATCTCCGCCCCAGAAATAACCTGCGATATATGAAGTGTTTGAAGGCGGATTATAATCGTCTTTGATATCCAAAAGCAGGATGCATAATTTTCCGTCTCCGTCTCCGAGCCAGTCCGCAAGCTGCATGGTATTTGTGGCGACTACCTTTTTGCCGTCGCTGTATAACGCGGGAAACCCGAACACAGGCATCATTTTTAAATAAATATTTTTATCGTATTCCTGCGCAATCATCCGCGCAGTATTGACATCCACGCCGGCGTTAACATCAACCCAGACATTGCAATAGATTCCGGCCGCGAGCAATTCAGCCTGAACCTGATAATTTTTTCCTTTCGCGTCCTGCGCCCAAAAAGATCTTTTATCTTCCTTTTCATCAGGACAGGAAAAAACAAGAAGCGAAAACGCAGCCGCTATTAATAAATATTTTTTCATTTTCTTCCCCTGATAAATTTTTTATCTGCCGTGACAATGTTTATATTTCTTTCCGCTGCCGCACGGGCACAGATCATTGCGGCCGACTTTTGGCTGGCTTCGCGTAACGGTCGCGTTCTCCGGCCTGCTTGCCTTCTGCATCGGCGAAGATTGCGGCTGCGCCGCGCCGCCTCTGCCGGGCGATGTTCCGAAGGAGCCGATGCTGTTGTGGCTTGCCGACTGATTTACGCCGATTGCGCGGTTTACAGGACGCCTTTCCGCTGTTTGTATGCGGATCAAATGAAGCCTTGAAGCGATCTCCTGCCTGATTTCTTCGATCATTTTTTCGAATATCTGAAAGCCTTCCACCTTGTATTCCGTCAGCGGATTTTTTTGCGCGTAATGGCGCAGATAAACCGCTTCGCGAAGCGATTCCATGTTTTCAAGATGATCAAGCCATCTTCTGTCAACAGAGTTAAGATAATTGTCCCTGATAAACAGATTAAAATAATCACGGCCGATAAGATTTTCTTTTTCGTTTAAATCTTTTTCAAGGTCGTCATTAACAAGCTTATAAAGCAAATCAGAGTTTTTTATTTCCCTGCTGCCTTGATCAAGCGTTAGCTGATAACCAAATTTTATGCGCAGATTTTCAGATAAATCCTTGTAAGCCGCGGGCGCGTCTGTTTTCGCCGCCGCGGCGTAATCGTCAATATAATCGCCTGTAATGTCGCATGTCGCGTCGTTTACGCGTTTTTTTAAATCATTGTCTATAAGTATGGCGTCGCGCTGATCGTAAATAAATTTTCTCTGCTGGTTTAATACGTCGTCGTATTCAAGAAGGTGCTTGCGGATTTCAAAGTTGCGCTCTTCAACTTTTTTCTGCGCGTTTTCGATGCTCCTGCTCAGCATCGGATGATTTATCGATTCTCCCGTAGGCATTCCAATGCGCGACATTATGCCCTTCATTTTTTCGCCGCCGAAAAGCCGCATAAGCTCGTCATCCATTGAAATAAAAAATTTGCTTTTTCCGGGATCGCCCTGCCGGCCTGAGCGGCCGCGAAGCTGGTTGTCGATACGCCGGCTTTCATGGCGTTCAGTGCCGATTACATAAAGTCCGCCAAGGCGTTTAACTTCTTCGTAATCGCCTTTCCATTTTTCAAGCTCTTCTTTGTAAATCGCCTTAAACTGCTCTTCGCTTGCGCCGGTCCCGGCCTTCCGCCTTGCGCGGTGTTCAGGATTTCCGCCGAGCTTGATGTCCGTGCCGCGTCCTGCCATGTTAGTTGCAATTGTAACAGAGCCTTTCGCGCCCGCTTCGGCGATTATTAAAGCTTCGCGCGCGTGATTTTTTGCGTTTAACACTTCATGGCGCACTCCCCTTCGCGAAAGAAGCGCGGAAATTTTTTCCGATTTTTCTATTGATACGGTTCCGACAAGCATCGGCTGGCCTTTGCCGTTCGCTTCGGCTATTTCGTCACATAACGCCTTGTACTTGTCGGCGTCGTTTAAATACACCAAATCGTTTTCGTCCTTTCGGGCGACAGGCATGTTTGTCGGGATAACGACAACGTCAAGCTTGTAAATTTTGTTAAACTCGACAGCTTCCGTGTCGGCGGTTCCTGTCATGCCGGATATTTTTTTATACAGCCTGAAATAATTCTGAAAAGTGATTGTCGCAAGAGTCCTGTTCCGCTGCGCTATTCTGATCCTTTCCTTCGCTTCAATCGCCTGATGAAGCCCGTCAGAATAACGCCTTCCGTGCAGAATGCGGCCCGTAAACTCGTCGACAATCTGAACCTGTCCGTCTTCGACAACATAATGAACGTCAATATGAAAAAGTTTATGCGCCCTTAACGCCTGTGTAAAATAGTGAATGTACTCGAAATTTTCTTCGTCATTTATCGCGCCTTTAATCAAATTCCTTTTAACAAGAATTTCTTCGATTGTGGCAAGCCCCTGATTGCTGAAAGAAACATTTTTATTTTTTTCGTTGATTTTATAATCGCCCGTTACTTCTTCTCCGCGCGTTTCATCGGGATATTCGCCGTTTTCTTTTTTCTCAACTTCGCGCAGGCCGCCGAGAAGCTTGTCAACTTCGGCGAATTTAAAAGTATCGTCTTCCGCGGCGCCAGAAATAATCAGCGGGGTGCGCGCTTCGTCAATCAAAATTGAATCGATTTCGTCTACGATGCAGAAATTATGCCCGCGTTGAACGCGGCTTTCAGTATCGCGGTGCATGTTGTCGCGAAGATAATCAAAACCGAATTCATTGTTTGTGCCGTAAGTGATGTCGCATCTGTAATTTTCCTTGCGCTGCGCGTTATCCATGTTTGAAAGAATCGTTCCTACTGTCAGCCCGAGGCAGCTGAAAATCGGACGCATCCAGTCCGCGTCGCGGCTTGCAAGATAATCATTTACAGTGACGACATGAATACCGGTTCCGGGGATCGCGTTTAAATACGCCGCCGCAACCGACATCAGGGTTTTTCCTTCGCCTGTTTTCATTTCGACAATTTTTCCCTGATGCAGAACAATCGAACCAAGCACCTGCACATCGTAAGGACGCTCGCCGATCGTGCGAAGCGCGGCTTCTCTTGCAAGCGCAAAAGCTTCAGGCATAATACTCTCTAAGCTTTCGCCATTTTTATATCTTTCCCTAAACAGCTCTGTCTGACGCGGAAAATCTTCCCCGGAGAGTGATTTTGCCCACGCGTCTTTTTCGTTTACAGATTTTAAAATCGGAAGAAGCGCTTTTACATCACGTTCATTCTGGGATCCGAACAGCAGTTTGATAATTTTATCCAGCATGGGGATAGTATAACATTTCGCAGAAAAAATTTCCAGTAAAGTATCAATAGCGGCGAAGAAACAAAATTATCCGCTTGACTATACAGATTTTTAGTACGATAATATAGCATGCGGGATAAGATACGAATTAAAGATGTGATTGAGCTGTCAGCAAAAATAGCGACCATCATTCTTGCGATAGGTACAATTTATCAATGTTTTAAGGTAGGGGTATAATGAGTATTTTTTTAGCTGTTTTAGGCGTTATAGTTATTATTTATTCGGTATATGGAATCATTGAAAAAATAAAAGAAATAAAAAACAGATCTGCATAACTATTCTAATAATGGCGCTGCCTAATACTTTTCATCCTATAATACGCGCATGGTTTACAGAAACATACGGAAATCCCACTCTTGTACAGGCGCAGGCATGGCCGCTTATCGAGAAGGGTGAAAACGCGCTTGCGCTTGCTCCGACAGGAAGCGGAAAGACATTGACGGCTTTTTTATCGGCAATATCGCGGTTTTGCTCTATCGATCAAAATTCCGTTTATAACGCGCGCGAACTTTCAGTAATTTATATATCGCCCCTTAAAGCGCTTAACGAAGATATAAAACGGAATCTGCTGGAACCGTTAGCTGCAATTAAATCGCGCTTTGAAAAGGAAGGTCTTGCCTTTCCTGATATAACCGTGGAAACAAGGTCAGGCGACACGCCGCAGTCCGCGCGAAGGCGTTTTTTGATTCATCCGCCTTCGATACTTGCGCTTACCCCGGAAAGTCTCGCGATTTTAATTTTAAACCCGAAAGGCAGACAGGTTCTTTCAAACGTAAAATATTTGATCATAGACGAAGTTCACGCGCTGATTGGAAACAAAAGGGGATCGTATCTTTCATGCCAGATTGAAAGGCTCGCTTCCATCGCGGGCGAGTTTCAGAGGATCAGCCTTTCCGCCACAGTGCGCAATCCGCAGATCACAGCCGAATTTGTCGGCGGAATGACAGCCGTACATGACGGAAAGAATTTTATTTTAAAGCCAAGAAAAATAAATATTATAGCTCCTCAGTCAGAAAAAAAAATTGATTTTAAAATTGAATTCCCGGACATGGAAAACGAAATTTTTTCCACGCGTTATACGCCGATTATCGATTATATTTTAAGGCGGATTTGGGAAGGCTCAACTCTGCTCGTTTTCGCGGAATCGCGCAGAAGGGCGGAAAAGCTCTGTTATTTTTTAAATCAGGAATGTGTGTCATTTTTTAACAGAAACGGCGCTCCTAAAAAACAAAGTACATTCGCAGGCGCTGTCGCTTTTCCGCACCACGGATCGCTTTCCAAAGAACTCCGCCGCAGCGTAGAGAAAGGACTCGCCGAAGGCAGAATACAATGCGTTGTCGCGACGGCTTCTTTGGAACTTGGAATTGACATCGGCAGCATCGACGAAGTAATACTCGCAGGCAGCCCTAATAATATATCGCAGGTTCTGCAGCGCATAGGACGATCCGGGCACAGCGTGGGACAGGTCAGCTGCGGAAGGCTTTTCGCGTTTCACGGAAAAGATCTGCTGCTCGCCGCCGCGTTAAAAAGCGCGGTTGAAGACCGCGACATCGAAGAAATCCGCCCGATAGAAAATCCCTTTGACATTCTTGCGCAGCTTGTATTATCGCTATGTTCGGAAAAAGAAAGAAATATTGACGAACTTTATGATTATATAAAAACATTTTATATTTACAGAACGCTTACAAGGGATTCCTTTAACCGTGTTTTAAAAATGCTCGCAGGTCAGGGGGAAAAATCAAGGTTACGCGACATCAAACCGCGCATATGGATTGATAAAGTTGAGGGAAAAACCGGCGTGCTGGACGGAACCACAACAATGCTTTATATGTCAGGCGGCGTGATTGCGAACAGGGGGCTTTATTCGCTGAGGCTTCAGGACGGAACAAAAATCGGCGAGCTCGATGAAGAATTTGTGTGGGAGCGCGGAACCGGCGACTGCTTTGATTTCGGCGCAAGGGGATGGCGCATAACAAACATAGGAAGCGAATCTGTGGAAGTAATTCCGCTTGACAAACGCGCGGATTTTATCCCGTTCTGGAAAGCCGACGTCCCCTTCAGAAGCGTTAATCTGACAAACAGGCTTCTTTCGCTTCTTGAAGAATATAACAGAACATCATCTGTGAACGCGGGTCTTTCTTCCGCGGCGGAAAGCTCCCTTAAAAGTTTTCTTGATTTGCAGCGTAACATGCAAAAAGGGCTTCCGCTGCCTGATAATAAAAACATTGTAATAGAAATAATAAAGGGAAATGAAGTTAACAGGGATTTTTGTTCCGTTGTTTTTCACAGTTTCCGCGGAGCCCAGATAAATTATCCATTGTCTCTCGCGCTTACATCGGAACTTGAAGAAGCTGTAAAGCTGCGTGTCGCCGGTTTTTCAACTGACGACACAATTCTTTTATTGATACCGCGTTTTGGCCTTCTTCTTAATGAAGAAAGCGGCGTGGAAGAATTAATGCGCAGCGCTTTGGTTTCACTTAACACTCCAGACAAAGGCGGACTTACAAGGGCCGACAGACACTTCAGAAACAGGCTTGAAAGCTCTGGCGTATTCGGAGCTGCGTTCCGCGAAGCGGCCGAGCGCAGCCTGCTTCTTCCAAAGGCGGCTTTCGGCAAACGCACTCCGCTTTGGATCATGCGCCAGAGATCAAAGCGTCTTTTTGATTCTGTCGCGGCTGAAGACGGCTTCCCTGTCACGGCGGAAGCGTGGCGGCACTGTCTTGCCGATACGTTCGACATGGATGGTTTTCATGATCTTATTTCGTCAATAAACAGCGGTAATATAAAAATATCCTATTTTCACACTAACAGCCCGAGCGTGTTTTCAAAAGACATTGTCAGGGAAGAAACAAATGCCTTCATGTATGAATATGACGAGCGCCATGACCTTGCCGGCCTTAAATCCGCGACGTTATCTGACAAGGTAATCAACGACGCTATCAATAACGCGGCGCTGCGTCCTGCACTGAAAGCCGGGGTTATTGAAAGTTTTGTTTCAAGGCTGCGAAGAGAAAAAGAAGGCTACGCGCCAGATGACGCTCTTTCGCTCGGCGAATGGGTTAAAGAGCGAATCGCGGTTCCGTCTGACGAATGGGAGATACTCTGCGGTTTTATTCCTGCGCAGTCAAACGCTGTAAAAGAATTATTTGAAAGCGGTAAAATTAAATTTGTTACGCGAAACGGAGCTTCACCGGCATCGGTTGTCCACCGCGAAAATGAAAGCCAGTGGATTTGCGATCCTTTAAGCTTTTTGGGACAGTGGCTTCGGTATGAAGGACCGGTATCACCGGATCGAATATGCGCGGTCTTCGGCGTAGGCGCCGCCGAAGCGGAAGACGCAGTCAGCGCGCTTGCCGAAATCGACGAAGCCGTTAATGACGTGGAAATAAAAGATGATAATATTACACACGCTTCGCTTTTAGTCTGCGATCGTGAAAACCTTGAAATGCTCCTTCGCATTTCGCGCAAAAAAGAACGCCCCGTAATCAGGGAATTTCCGCCCGCTGTACTCGCCCCCTTTCTTGCGCTTCGTCAGGGACTGGCAGGCGCGGATAATGAACATCACGGCGCTTTCAGAAAAAATCTTTACGCGTGGACCGCGCCCGCAAAATTATGGGAAACAGAAATTTTATGCGCAAGAAACGCAAATTACGATGCTGAAAAATTAAACCGGCTGTTACGCGAAGAAAAGCTCGTATGGTACGGCGCAGGAAAGGAAAAAATCGGATTCTGCCGCCCAGAAGACCTTGACCTTGTTTATGATCCGGAAAAAAAATACAAGGAAAGCGGCGTTCAGGATACATCAGGCGACGACGCTTCGCGGGAAATGTCAAGACTCGCGGCTTCACCGTTTTTAAGCCGGCCGCGCGATTTCTGGGAAATAAAAAACGAGCTTGCCTGCGCAAGCGTTACGCGAAATATCAACAGCCGCGCATGCGCGCAGGCGCTGTGGCGGGAAGTCTGGGAAGGAAACCTGACATCAGATTCATTTGAACCTGTAAGAAGGGGGATTGAAAACGGTTTTATTCCCAAAGAGGCGGAAATGCAGCAGGCTAAGGAAATACCCCAGCCTTTCGGACGGCGCGGGCGCATCCCAGGGGCGCTTAAAAACCGCTGGAAAAGCGGTGCGCCTGTATACGGAAGCTGGTTTTCATTAACCGCAGGCGATTTCACTGATGAAATTTCATCTAACGCCAGCGCGCAGGAAGCTTCGGACAGTAAGCCCGCGTTTTCAGATCCTTTGGAAGAAGACGCTATTAACCGCGACCGCGTCCGCCTGCTGCTGGATCGGTTCGGAATCCTTTGTCGTCCGCTGCTTGAAAATGAATCGCCCGCTTTTTCGTGGTCAAAACTTTTGCCAATAATGCGGCGCATGGAACTGTCTGGCGAGCTTGTTACGGGACATTTTTTCTCAGGGATCAGTTCGCTGCAGTTCGCGCCGCCTTCAATCGCCGCGGAACTTGAACAAGCCCAAAAATTCACAGGCATTTACTGGATGAACGCATCAGATCCCGCAAGCCCCGCCGGTCTTGACATTGAAAACACTGATTACAAATTATGCGCAAGAAGCGCGAATAACAGGCTGTATTTCAAAGGCGCCGCGTTAATCGCAATTTCGATAAAAAACGGCAGAGAGCTTCAAATTAATATCGAAAAGGACGATCCTGATATTGACAGTTTAATCGAACTTTTTAAAATACCGCGCACAAGAAACGTACTGCCCGAAAAAAAAATATTAACGGAAAAAATTAACAATAAGACCGCCGCGGAAAGTATTTTTTCAGAACGTTTTAAGGCTCACGGTTTTGTAAGCGACAGGGGAAAACTTGTGTTATGGTGAAAATCTTTCATTGTAATTATTGTCCCTGAACAAAAACCGCTTCGCCTTTTGCGATATTTACAGATTTCAAAACCAGCCTGACAATATCGTTAGGTGACACATTTTTGTTCAGGGCGGTCTGTGTCTCAAGGCCGAGCTGCGGAATCAAGACAGACCAGCGGCTGCCCTTGTTTTCGATCGCTACCGCGTCAAAAAGCTCGTCCTTTTTTCCGGAAAGATAGACCATAATCCAGTGATTTACAGAAGCTCTTTCCGCGTGCGTTACCGCGGCGGCGGCGGCTTCGCTGTAACCCAGGCGCTCTGATATATCGCCTGCGGAAAGAATTTTTCCGCCTGCGAGAAAAGCACGAATCTGAATATGTGCGAGCAAATCGGTGTAACGGCGAAGGGGGCTTGTCACCTGTGTATAAATTTCAAGACCAAGCCCCTGATGCCGCCCGGGTTTAACAGAAAGAACGCGCGGCCTCATGCAGCGGCGCAGCTGAAGCGAACCCGCAAGGCCTGTCTTTGCTGTCCTTTGACTGTCAAGTTCAACTTCCTGGCTGATATACGGAAAGGGAAGCGCCCTTGAAGCCGCCCAGTTCCCCGCTCCTTCGTTAGCTGCAATCATACATTCCTTCACAAGAAGGCTGCTCTTGCAGTCGGGGATTGGTTCAATGCTGACAGTTTCATTATCAGATGTGATGTGAACTTCGGTGTAGATAATATTCACGGCCCCGTCAGCGGATCGTTTTTCTGAAAGCTTAAGCGAAAGATCATAAAGAGCGCATAACGGCGGGCCGCCGTCATTAATCAAAACATCGGCTTCTTCATACGTTAAACGGCGCACCCTTACAACGGACGAAAAAATTTCGGTGTCTGTCACTTTCGCGTCACGGCTGATTGTCATTTTAAAAGTAAGAGCCGCGGATTTTTCGCTTAGCCCGAGCGCGAAAACCGGAATCGAATCTTCATTAAGCATTCTTGCGGTTCCTTCGGGAAGGTAAAGTGTGGCGCCGCGATCGCGCGCTTCTTTTTCGGCAGGGCTGTCAAATGCGATTGAAGAAGCGGGATCGGCGATATGAACATAAAGCGTATAATTCCCGCAAGAATCAATTTCCAGGGAAACAGCGTCGTCAGGATCGCTTGACCACGGACTGTCAATCGCGAAGGACTCAAGATCGCAGAGATCGCGCCTTCCTTCATCTGAAGCAAAAACAGGGGACGGCGGATCAATTTTAGAATTTGCGGAAGAAAGAGAAAGACCGTATCTTGAAGGGTGCGGGTTAATCATGTTAGTCCAGAAACCGGTTTTTAAAAGAAGCGAATGCGCGTCTTCCGGCGTTTCACTTAACTTTAAATCTTTCATTGTGCGGCTTTTCTGCGATTTGCCGTAAGCAAGCGATTCAACATCCTGCAAAAAACGCGCAAGCTGTTTCTGCGTAGAATCATCTGGCGGAATTTTCTGCTGCGGGTTTTTCATTTGAGCAATTATGTAATTAAGAAACTGCGTTCTCTCGTCCGTGTCGCGCAGCTTCTCGCCGCGCCTTGTTTCCTCCGCGGTTACTTCCTGCGCGTTTTTCGGCATGATTTCTTCGATTGTGCCGGAAAAATAAAGCCCGTCGCGCAAAAGACAATAGACCGCGTACGCGGAAGACGGAGTGTAACCGCCGAAAATCAAAGACGCGGCGTCTTTAATATTTAACGGCGCGTTTTCGCCGGATAAAAGTTCCCGCGCTTCTTTAACGGCTTTTAAGCTATCAGGAGAAAAAATATCAATATTGATAAAATCAAAATTTTTTAAAGGCCCGCCGTGAATCAGCTCAATATCTTTATCGCGGACCTTTATTAAATCGCCGTCAGGCAGAGCTATCGAAAATTTACCGTCCGCTTTTTCCTTTACAATCGCTGGTTTGCTTTTGTAAATAACAAGCGCGCCTTCATTAATCATAACCTGAGTATAATCAATTTAAAATTTTATTACAGCACTCCCGGTTACTTACATCGCTTCCACATACACGCTGTCGCGCAGTTCATTCGCGTGCGTGCGTATCCGCCTTAACGCCCTTCTTTCAATCTGGCGCACGGTCTCCGGGGATATATCAAATTTTTCGCCGATTTCCCTTAATGTGTGTCTGATGCATCCGTTCAGTTGATAACGGTAATTGATGATGCGTCTTTCATTTTCAGGAAGCTTGTTCAATATCCTTGCCGTGCTGTTATGTGATTCACGCTTCATTAAATCGAGCTCGGGATTGTATGTATAGTCTTCGTGAATATCCATGACGCTTGTGATATCGTCATTGTTCTGCTCCAGATTGATCGAATCAGCCGCCATAAAGAAATATGAATCAACTTCCTTTACCGGAATGCCCAGTTCCTTCGCGATATCAGCGCTGCTAGGCTGATGCATCAGGTTCTGGCTCAGAACATGATACGCGCGCTGTATCTTGCGGACAGTTTCTTCCTTGCGTTCAGGCAGACGGACAATACGCCTTTTGCTTGTTATATACCTGCTCATAAACTGGCGAATCCACCAGCTCGCGTACGTGCAGAAACGGGCGTTCTTTCTATAATCGAATTTTTTGGCGGCATGGATAAGGCCGATATTTCCTTCCTGAATTATATCCATTACGGGAACTTCAGGCACATTGAACAGCCCTGCGATTTTCATTACAAGCCGCAGATTCGAGTTTACAAGTTTATTCAGCGCCGTTTTCGACACAGCTTCGTTATCGGAAGCCTGGATTTTTTTAGACAGTTCAATTTCTTCATCGAATGTTAAAAGAGGAAACGCTTTTATTTGCCTGAAATAAATCTCAAGCAGATTATCGCTGGATTTGGGTTCTTTTTTCTGCATTTTATCCTCCGTTATTCAGGCGATCGGCTTTAATGCCGTCAGCCTTCATACGCTTTATATAGCAATATTTGTGCCAAGTTGTGAAAAACCGGTAAAAAAGCGCGTAAGTCCTTACTACATATAGAGTTATGTTTACTTACATTAATTATAATGATGCAAATAAATCAATTTTGTATCTTTTTTTATACACTAAATATAAAAAATTACACTAATGCGCTGTATTAAAGAAAATCCCTTCATTAATACTGATAAAATATGTTATGATAAATCATGGATTGCGGAATAAAGGCGACCGAAAGAAACGGAAACATTTATTATTATGTGCAATGGTCGCCGCTCGCCAAAGCGGACAAATATTCGATTATCTCAAGAGTCCCCGCGGTTGCGGGCGTTTATGAAATTTACTGGATGGACGATTGCAAGCACCTGCGGCTCTTTTATGTGGAAAAAACAAATTACGGCGGACTCAGAAGCGAGCTTCGCAGGGTAACAGACCCCGAATTATGCGCGAATGACATAAAAACAAAAAAAATTCTTGAAGAAAAAGAAATCTGGTACAGGTACGCAACGACAGATTCCGCAAGAATTATGGATGATGTAATATGGTTTTTTATAAGAACATATTTTCCTGAAAATACCGAAATAAAAAATTCAGGACGTTACAAAGACGATAATATATTCCTGAAGGAGTCCGCTCCGGATAAACTTATATGGGTGCCTTAAGATCATGATTGAATACATTGTCCCTTCCAATATTGACGACAGAATTCTAAACCGCGCGGCGCATTTGCTTGAAAACGGCGGATTAATCGCCCTGCCGACCGACACAAGCTGGAGCATTGTCTGTTCCATTAAATCGCCCGAAGCGATTAAAAAATTAAGAAAACTTTCAGGCGAAAGGGAAGAACGCCACTTTACGCTTTTGTGTTCCGGTGTTTCGCAGTTTGTTGACGTTTGTAAACTTGACAATTCACGCTTCAGGCTGATAAACCGCCTTACGCCCGGGCCTTATGTTTTTATTTTGAACACGCATTACGGCACAGAAAAATATTTAGATATCCGCCGAAAGGAACTTGGAGTGCGCATTCCCGATTACCCTGTCCCGATCAAATTGATAGAAACATTAAAGTCGCCGCTTTATTCCATAACCGCGAAAAAAAGCATGTGCGCGGGAAACGACGGTGACGATATACAAGAAAAAAATGAACATTCAAGAAGCGGCAGGAATGAAAAAAACCATTCGTTAACAAATGAAGAAATGCAGGTTTTATCAATCCCCGAAGACCAGCTTTTTGAAAACGGCTACGAACTTGAAAGTATCGAAGGACTCGATATGATTCTTGATTCTGGCGAAGAACGCGAAAGGATTTTTTCCACCATTCTTGATATGTGCGAAGAAGAGATCACTGTTCTGCGCAAGGGCGCGGGAGCGTGGCCTGTCTGACTTATTTTTAAAAATCTTCATGCCTGCCGCAATAAACAACAATTCTTTGTTGTGAATTTTAATAATAATATATAGAATAAATTAAATGCCGAAAAAGAAACTGCGCAACAAAATTAAATTTATCTTCAGAAGAAGGATTATGGTAATTCTGTCCCTTCTGGGGCAGATAGCGCTGCTTATTTTTTTAATTGCGGGAACGGGAATTTATCTTCAGTATTCCTATCTTGTTTTGTCATTTATCAGCGTAATCGTCTGCATTTATATTATCAACAAGCATGAAAAAGCGGGCTTTAAACTTACGTGGATTTTTCTTATTCTGCTTTTTCCGATTTTCGGCGGAATACTTTATATAATGCTGAATTTCTGGTCAAACCCGAAAAAAATGAAAAAAGCGATTGACCGTAACATCATGGAAAGCAGGGATTCTTTTTTTCTTCCCGGAAACCGGCTTGACGAACTTATCGACACATTTCCTGAATTCAAAACTCAGGCTTATTACCTGCAGGAGTACGCGGGCTATCCTGTGTACAGCAATACAAGGCAGCAGTATCTTCCTTCAGGCGAAATGTTTCACAAGATAGTTCTTGAGGAGCTTGAAAAAGCGGAAAAATATATTTTTTTGGAATTTTTCATAATAAAAGAAGGATACATGCTGAATTCCATTCTGGAAATACTGGAAAAAAAAGCGAAGGAAGGCCTTGAAGTAAGAATCATGTACGACGACATGGGATGTTTTTTTACGCTTCCGCCTGATTTTAACAAGACGCTCGGACGCAAAGGAATTAAAACATTTATTTTTAACCGGTTCAGGCCAATTGTTTCGTCGCTGCAGAACAACAGGGATCACCGTAAAATTATTTCCATAGACGGCAAGGTCGCGTTCACGGGCGGCCTGAACCTTGCCGACGAATACATTAATGTCGTTGAACGTTTCGGTCACTGGAAAGACGCCGCTGTCATGCTGGAAGGAGACGGCGCATGGTCTTTAACGCTGATTTTTTTGCAAATGTGGAATCTTGGCACTAAAACAAAAGATGTTTACAGGAATTTTTATCCGTGGAGCGAAGACATAATCGAACACACGGAAAAAGGCGTCGCCGAAGGATTTGAAAAATGGGGATATGTTCAGCCTTACGCTGACAGCCCCATCGATCATGAAAATGTCGGCGAGCATGTCTACATTCAGATTATAAATCAGGCAAAAAAATATGTTTACATAAATACGCCGTATCTTATTGTTGACGACAATCTTCTTTCGGCGCTTTCCCTTGCGGCGAAAAGCGGCGTTGATGTGCGCATAATAACACCGCACCGCTGGGATAAATGGTTTGTCGCGATTTTATCGCGGTCATATTACCGCAGGCTCATTAACGCGGGCGTAAAAGTTTACGAATACACTTCGGGTTTTAACCACGGAAAAACATTTGTCGCTGACGACATACTTGCTACCGTCGGAACCACAAACCTTGATTTCCGCAGCCTGTATCTTCATTTTGAATGCGGCGTTTTAGTTTACGCAAGTAAAATTGTTTCAGACATTAAAGATGATTTTCTTCGCACCCTGCCAATCTCAAAGGAAATTACACTGAAAGACTGCGCGTCAAATATTTTCCAGCGGATAATTCCTGACGTACTTCGTGTCTTTGCGCCTTTAATGTAAAAAATTTAGATTGAAAGTTATAAGAGCAAATGTTTGTAATGATATATTTGAAAGAAATGAAAATATTATGTGAATATGTTATTCAAAAAAACATTTAATATAATTACTTGACATAAAATATTCAAAATGTTATTAATTTTCACAAAAGAGGTTAAAAATTGGAAAATGATGTTATTAAAGTTATCATGTCCCGTAGAAGTGTTCGTAATTTTAAAAAAGAACAAATTAATGAAAATAATTTGACTGCAATTATTGAGGCTGGCAGAGCTGCGCCAAGCGGCGAAAATGAGCGTCTTACTCATATTATAGTTATACAAAATTCAAATATATTACAAGAGTTGATAAATATATCAAAAAAAGAATTTGCTAAGATGATTCCTGATGAAAATACTTATAAAGGTTTGAGCAGCACTATTGAACATGCTCATATTGCTGATTTCCATTTTAATTATACATATTTTGCGCCTACATTCATTGTTACAGCTCATAAAAAAGGACACACAAATGCTATGGCAGATTCAGTTTGTGTGTTAGAAAATATGATTATAGCTGCAACGGCGCTTAAAATTGGCAGTTGTTATATTAATCCTGTTCATTGGTTGGACGACAGTCAAGGATTTCGTGAATTTATGTATACAATAGGATTAAATCCTGATGAAACTATAACAGGCGGTCTTGCAATAGGATATCCTGAAAATGAAATGATATTTTCTTCTTTACAATCTTCACGTACAGGAAACCCTGTCAGTTATGTAAGGTAGTAAAAATAATAAATATAAAATGATTCCTATGAAATAGCTCATAATTAATAGATTTATTACAAAGAAGGTGTGAAAAATGAATATTCATTTTGTTGAAGTTACAAGAGAAAACTGGGAAGAATGTATTGATCTTTCTGTAACAGATGATCAAGAAGATTTTATTACATCAAATTGTGAGTCTATTCTTCAATCAAAATTTGAAGATAATTGTTTTCCATTATGTATTTACAATGGTAGTGAAATGGTAGGATTCTTAATGTATGATATTGATCCTGAAACAAAAAGATGGGAGCTAAGCAGACTTATGATAGATGAAGAACACCAAAGAAAAGGTTATGGCAGACAGGCTCTCTTATTGCTTCTTAAACAATTAAAGGAAAAAATCGGTTCCATAAAATTTTATACAAGTGTTGAACCTGAAAATAATACAATGAAAAATCTAATTAAGTCTTTAGGTTTTATTGAAACCGGTGAAATTATGTGGGATGAAGAAGTTTTTTGTAATACTCTTTAGATTTAATTCAATGATAATTAACTTGTATTAGAGAAGGAGCAAACAACGTTTCTGCATATTGACAAATACTTTATTTAATGTTATCATTTAACAATCTAATATTTTTTGATTTTTGGAAAGTATATGAAATATTTTATATTATTATTAACATTTTTGAATTTATTTGTTTCATGTGAAAAGGATAAAAATAATAGTGATAATATAATAGAAATATTAGATGTAAAAGAAGAACCTGAAATATTATTAGATGATTATATAAGTATTAATGATAATAATTTTAATCTTTATACATTAGATGATAATGACATTTATGAAGATAATAGTTTTCTTAATAATATTATTATTTCAGAAATATTATTACCAAAAGATGATGGATATTATTTTACATTACCATTATTAAAAACCAGAAGCAGTAATACTTATGAATATATATACCAAAATATAATAATAAATATATTATATTATTACAAAGGCAATATTGATTATAGTGAACCATATGCGATACCTAATGTTAGTTACTTTAAATATTTTGAAGACTTTCATAATGGTTTAATAACAGAAATACCAAATATTGTATGGCATCAAAACGAAAGGTTAAATGTTTTTAACGGATTTAAATATGGAGATTCATTTATATTTTTAGCACATGAATATTCGGGTATGCAGCTTACAAGGTTATTATATCTTAGCACTAAAAATTATTATATAAGAATTAGAATTACAACTAACGACAATGCGCGAATGTTATTATTTGATAATATTTATCTGGAAGCGCCGCAATATTTTAAATTATATCTAGATCCCTATGATGGCTGGATAGAAATAGCTGTTTGGGAAAATGAAGATAGTATGTTAAGGTTTGGAAATGATTTAATAAACGGGGAAAATAATAGTTATACCGCAAATAATTGGTATTTTAAATCAGAAGAAATATTAAATAAAATACAATATAGGTAAAAATTAATATATGGGGGGAAAATGATATTCAAAGAACACGAAAACAAAGAATTACCTGCGGTGATTTTGCTTCACGGCGGCGGATTATCATACTGGTCTTTGTCAGGCGTTATCGATCTGCTTATGGAAAAATATCATGTTGTTACGCCGGTTATTGACGGCCATTCGGGAAGCGGCAGCGAATTTTCAAGCATCGAAGATTCAGCGCATAAACTGATTGAGTACATAGAAAATTATCATAACGGAAAAGTTTTCGCGGTGGGCGGACTTTCAATCGGCGCGCAGATTGCGGCGGAAGCATTGTCGCTGCGGGAAGAAATCGCGAAGTTCGCAATTTTGGAAAGCGCACTGGTTATGCCTATTAAAGGAACAAAAGCGCTGACAGTTCCGATGGTCAAATTATCCTACGGACTGATAAAATACAAATGGTTTTCCGTAATGCAGGCAAAAACATTATTTATAAAACCTGAAAATTTTAACCAATATTATGATGACAGTTTAAAAATTTCTAAACAATCATTGACAAATATTATTTTAAGCAACGGAACATACTCATTAAAAAGCGGCATCGAAAAAACAAAAGCAAAGGTCTTAATAATAACGGGTGAAAAAGAAATAGGTCTTATAAAAAAATCCGCAAAACTTTTAAATGAAAAAATCCCCGCAAGCGAAATCTTTATCGCAAAAAAAATGGGACACGGCGAACTGAGCATGACGCGCCCAAACGAATACGCGGAAATTGTAATGAATTTTATCAATAAAACCGGTTAAATGAACAAATAAAACCGCCTTTTTCATAAAATATGAGCTATAATGATCTATCTGAATTATTTATGGAGGATTTATGAAAAAGGTTTTATTATCGTTTGCGAAACAAAATCAGGAAGCCAACAAAATCATCGCCGGCATTCTCGGCAAGATGTCCAATGACGACAGGGAAAAAGACAGGAAGAGTTTTTACAAAAATCTTTCAGGGCTTTTCTGCCATAACACGGGAGCCGCGGTTTATTTCCTTAACATGATGAAAGACGCCGTATCCGGCAATGATGCGGCGCAAAAAGCCCTGAAGCCTTTGGCGAAGTATCAGGAATTTAAAGGCAAACTAAATGAAGATCAATGGAAACAGGCTGTATCATTTTCCAATGCCGCTGATAAAGCCATGATCGATTTTGTAAGCGCGCTTGAAGACAAGGATTATGAAGCGCCTGTAAAAATTAACTGGTATAAGGGCAAGCCTCCTTCGGCGCCGCTTTATTTCATGATTGAGCAGCTTATATCGCATAACATACATCACCGCGGACAGATATCGCAAATTCTTGATTCGTTAAAAATAGAAAACGATTATTCCGGCATAAACATTAAATTTCTTTAAACAGGTTTTAAAATTTCAATTCCATCTGCGGATCAACGCCGGTTTCTTTTCGCGTAACAAAGAAGCCGGCGTCCCAGCCCGCGGCTGACGCGATTGAACGAACCAGCGGATACACTTGGGTTTCAACATAATGCCCGTAATCTGGTTTCCCCGCATTGACAGGTTCAGGTCCGTTCAATGTCCAGATATATTCGACAGTTCCCCTTCTCTTTTTCCAGCCCAGCGCGCGCGCCGCCTTTACATGCGGCGGCGTTGATAAAGTGTATGTTTCAGGAAAACGCGTAAGGCGCTTTCTGTAAACAAGCTCATGATCTGCGCCGCCGCTTCGAAGATCGTTAACCGTTTCTTCCACTTTTTTGCGGTACTCATCTTCGCCGCATCCTGAAAAAACAATTTCTAAAAGTTCAAGCTGAAGGCGGCGCGCAAGCGCAGTCGAGTCGCTTCTTACTGCTTCCATTCCGACAACATCGACTGTCAGGCTGCCGTTCGAATTCATAAGATATCCGCCATAGCCCTTTGCCCTTCCCCTTCCGTCTGCGTTATCGCTGGAAGCGTGAAAATTCCTGACAGGCGGAATTAAAAATCTTCGGTACGCCTTGTCAAAGCGGAGCTCAAGGAATGAAACAAGGTCGTAGTCTTTTTTTATTTTTTCCGCGATAAGCCGGTTTATATCTCCCGCGAGTCCCGCGCATCGTTCCTTAAATTCAGCTAACGGAATGTCGCCCAGATTCGTTTCTATAAAAAGGGAATCAGTGTCGCCGTACAGCACTTTTAATGAACGCGAATTGAACCAGTCCCGTGAAAACAAAAGCCACTTGCGCGCGAAGGACGTTATTGCTCCCGCGAGAGAACTCTTTCCATAGCGGCAGGCTGACGTTCCAAGAACGCCGTAAAAACTGTTCATCAGAATCTTGTACACCTGCGCCGCGATTGTATCGCCTTCTGCAAGAGCTATGCTGCGCGTCTTTGAATATCCTGCGATCAGATCAGGGAGCACTCCGGGTTCCCGCGAAAACGCGGCTCCGTTAGGCGCAATAATTTTTTCTTCATTAACGCCGTTCGCTCTTGCGTGCGAAAGCGGATCGATATTAAAGGTTCTCATGATCGCCGGATACAAGCTCCTGAAATCAAAGACCGCGACATTGCAAAAAAGCCCGGCCTGCGCGTCGAGCACTGTCCCGCCTGAGGCGCCTGTAACATCGCTTTCGTTAAACACTGGAACTGTAATTTTCCGCCTGTTAAGTTCTATCGCGTAAATTCTTTCAAAACTCGCGACGCTCGTCCACGCCTTGTCAAGCGGAACGCCTGTAAGAATTGCGCGTTCAATTGTCAGGCGGTACATTCCCGTTTTTGATAAAATTCTTAAAACCAGATGCGCGTCGCGAAGGCAGTATCCGGCAAAACTTTCGGGATCATTTTGATAAAGACGATCAAGCGCCGCGATTTTTTCATCGCCCGTTTCATGAACCGTTTTGCCTTCGCCAAGCGCTTCCTGCGCGGCTTCATCAAGCGACAAGCCCCTTGCGCGCGAGCCCTGCATGCCCGATCTTACAATGCGAAGCGCGTCAAGCGCCTGCCTTCCCGGAACAACCGCCGCGGCTGATCTTTTCCGCCAGCTTCCGGTATCAGTTTCAGGAAAAAATTTCGCGCTGTCGCGTGAACGCCCGATTGTAAACGGAATCCCGTATTCTTCAAAACGCCGCGCAAGATGCGGAAAATCAAAATCAATAAAATTCCATCCTGTAAGAATATCAGGATCGATTGTTCTGACATCGTCAAGAAATGCGCATAACATTGATTTTTCATTTGTATGATAAATGTGAAATGGCAAGCGCGGTGTTTCCGGCATGGAATATTCAGGACAAAGAATTCTCACCTTTGCGGAGCCTGCGTTAATTATGGAAGAATTACTGTCAATTTGAATTTCATTGTTGCAGGTGTCCGCCCATGCAATGCTGACTGCGCGGATTACGCTTGTTTTCACATCAGTTTCGATATCGACAGACGCGATTCTAAGCGGCGCGCAGAAATCATGGCGCGGCGGGGAAATTTCCGGGCTGCGGAAAACATAATCAACTTTTTTGCCTGTAACGGGAACGCCGCTGATTGTCACAGGACCTTTTATGCGTTTTTCGATTAAAAAAAGATCAACAGGTTTTATGTTACCGTCCGGGCACGGAATTTTTTCTTTATCAAGAAGTTCCGCCGCGCGCAGTCGATCGCTGTAATTTAAAAAATCAAAACGAATCAATTTTTCCTTACCGGAAAAATAATCAAATGTATCACGCTGTTTTAAAAGCGAAGAATCATCAAACTGAAATGAATTAAAAAGCTGCCTTGCGCGCTGATAATCTTTTTCAAGAACATGAAGGTACGGGCGCCAGTCTTTTCCGGTAATGACAGCGGCGAATGTTTTACCGCAGGAAAGACGGCCAAGAAGATAAAGCCTGTTTCGCCTTGTGTCAGGGTAGGAATGAACAACATATCCGGAAAAATCTTCTTTCGTGCCATTTAACATGAGCATATTTTATACTATATTAATAATAATGGCTAACATTTTTGATTACATAGAATGGAGAGGCGATCTTGATTTTAACGTATCGCCATTTAATCCTGTGGATAATATTATTTTTTCCCAGCTTTCGTATCTTACGCTGGACGGAATTGTTCCCGGTCCCGAAGACAAAGACGGGATCAGCATCGATCTTGCCGTGCGGATTTTTGACGAAAAAATAAAAAGCCCTGAAGGTTTAAAGCAGACATCAGTTTTTAAGGAAGACCCGGATTTAATCAGAACGCTTTCCAAATCAAGGCGTTTCGGAAACTGCCAGCTGTTCGGTTACGTAAATAAAATTGATCTAAACCGCGAATTGCAGTTTTCCGCGCTTTGCATTTACACAAGCGACAACCACTGCTTTATCGCGTTCCGCGGCACTGATTCGTCAATCGTCGGATGGAAAGAAGATTTTAATATGTGTTTTAAGGATGTAATACCCGCGCAGGCTGAAGCCGTGAACTACATAGAAAAAATGGCTGCGATGATAAACCGGCCGCTGCGAATCGGAGGCCATTCAAAAGGCGGAAATCTCGCGATTTACGCGGCGTCCCAGTGCGGAAAAAATATCAGACATCGCATAACAGACATCTACAGCAACGACTCGCCCGGTTTCCACGAAAATATAATCTCAAGCCCGGGTTTTAAAGCGGTAAAGGACAGAATACATTCCTATGTTCCGCAGTCTTCAATAATCGGAATGCTGCTTGAACACGGGTCGGATAGCACAGTGATAAAAAGCAGCCAAAGCGGACTTTTACAGCACAGCCTTTATTCATGGGAAGTGTCAAATAACGATCTTGTCCGCGCGGAAAAATCCACGCTGAGCAGCCAGTTTATCAACAGCACTTTAAGGGAATGGGTTGACTGCCTTGACAAGCCGCGCCGCGAACAGTTTATAGAAACAATGTATCACATTATAAGCGCGGCGGAAGTGGAATCAATAATCGATCTTGAAAAATCGTGGTTTATATCGGCAGGCAAAGTTTTTAAATCGTTAAACACCATAGATGAATCGGAAAGAAAACTTATAAAGCAGACATTGAAGGAACTTTTTAATTCGGCAAAGAGAAATTTTGACAATTATATCAGAATGAAAAAATAAACGACAGCAAAAAAACAAAAACGCTTCGCGCGGCTTTCTGACTCGCACTGCTCCCGCGTTTATCTTGTCAATTATAACCGTTTTTGTTAACATGAATAAACAGTTAATTTTGGGAATTGACGGAGAAATCAATTGGATAATAAACCGGACTCAAAGGACACCTTTATGTCTGCGGGAAACGCGGACGGCGCTCACAAGCACACAGTCTCCGAAGCAATACCGGCAATCCCGAGCTCGCCCATTGACACTCCTGTCGTACTTAGGGTGGACTGGAGCAACAAGCAGCTTTTTTCGCTTTTCTGGCCGTTAATTGTCGAACAGCTCCTTGTTGTCATGATCGGAATGGTCGACATGGTGATGGTAAGCTCTGTAGGCGAGCACGCCGTTTCCGGCATTTCACTTGTGGAAAGCATCAACTTTTTAATCATTACGGCGTTTAACGCAATCGCAACTGGCGGCTCAGTCGTGGCAAGCCAGTACCTTGGGCGAAAGGATGAAAAAAACGCCTGCTGCTCCGCAAGGCAGCTTGTCTACGCGGGACTTTTTATTTCGCTTGTAATGATGGTTTTAACCATAATAACAAGGGGGCCGATACTCAGGTTCATCTACGGAAATATCGCCGATGACGTAATGCATTCGGCGGATATTTATTTTTTATTCATAGCGATTTCGTATCCGTTTCTTGCGCTGTACACGGCTGCCGCCGCGATGTTCCGCTGCCAGGGAAATTCCAAAGTCCCGATGCGCACGGTTATCCTTTTAAATGTTTTTAATATAGCGGGGAACGCGCTTTTTATTTATGTGTTTAAACTCGGCGTCGCCGGCGCCGCGATCTCCACATTGATCGGGCGGGCTGCCGTCGCGCTGCTTTTAATGCACCTTCTTATGAAGGACAAAACAAGAATCATCAATCTGCACGAAATTACAAAAATAAAAATCGACTGGACGATGATCAGGCGCATTTTAAACATAGGAATACCAAGCGGTCTTGAAGCTTCCATGTTTCAGGTTGGAAAAATTCTTGTAACAAGAATTTTTACGGTATTCGGAACAGCCGCGATTGCAGCTAACGCCGTCGGCGCGACAATAAATTCTCTTGCGTTTATGCCGGGAAGCGGCTACGGAATAGGGCTTCTAATAATCGCGGGCCAGTGCATCGGCGCGGGCGACTATCTTGCCGCGAAAAGATTTACAAAAAAAATAATGATACTTTCCTATATTACATACCTTTTTATCAATATAAATATTTTTATTTTTATGCATCCCATAATAAGCATTTTTAACCTTTCGCAGGACGCTCATGATTTATGCGTAACGTTTTTAAGGGTTCACTGCATAACATCAACATTATTCTGGTGTCCTTCGTTTGTTCTTCCCAACGCGCTAAAAGCCGCAGGAGACGCCCGCTATGTCATGGTAGTCGCAGTCTCGACAATGTGGCTTGTAAGGGTGTGCTCGTCGTTCTTTATGGCTTATACAATCGGCCTTGGACCTGTCGCTGTGTATATGGCGATGGGCGCTGATTTTCTTTTCCGCGGAATATTTTTCGCAAAGCGCTGGTTCAGCAACAAATGGATTGAAAATAAAGTTATTTAAGATTTATAATTAGCCATGCGGATAATTTCATGGAATGTAAACGGCATTCGCGCCGTGGAAAAAAAAGGTTTTTTTGAATGGTTAAAAAAAGAAGACCCCGATATTTTATGCCTTAACGAAACAAAGGCTGATCCCGGCCAGCTTTCGCCGGCTTTCATAAATCCGCAGACAAAAAATAAAAATAAAACCTATTTTTCATTCTGGGCAAGCGCAAAAAAGAAAGGTTATTCCGGCGTCGCGATTTATACAAAGAAGGAACCCGTTAACGTTCAGCTGCTCGGAAAAAATGAATTTGACGACGAAGGCCGCTTCCTTGCCGCCGAATATAAGGATTTTACTTTGATAGCAGCCTACTTTCCGAATTCGCAGGATGAAAGAAAACGCATTGATTACAAACTCGGCTTTAACGATGCGATGCTGAAATTTTGCAGGTCAATCGTAAAAAAAGGCGGCGATTTTCTTTTATGCGGCGATTACAATGTCGCGCATACTCCGATCGATCTCGCGCGCCCCAGACAAAATGAAAACAGCGCCGGATACCTTCCCGAAGAACGCGCTTGGATGGATTCATTTCTTGCTGCCGGAAACATCGATACATTCCGTCATTTTCATCCGGGGGAACCAGGCCATTATTCATGGTGGTCATTCATGGGCAATGCGCGTGCGAATAACGTCGGGTGGAGAATCGACTATAACTGCGTAAATAAAAATTTTCTGCCTAAAGTAAAATCTTCAATAATAAGGCCGGATGTTACAGGCTCCGATCACTGTCCTGTGGAGATAGAGTTGTCATTGGATTTTAAATAATAATGAGGTTGTCTTTATGAGAATAAAATATAACGCGCCTACAGTTCTTACTTTCACATTAATATGCGCTTTGGTTTTATTATTATCGCGGACTTTAATTCCCGGTCTTGTCGAACACTGGTTTATGGTTCCCGGAAAAGGAAACTTCAGGTTCAGCTCAGACTGGATAAAAATTCTTACTCATGTGATAGGACACGCGGACTGGAATCATCTGATCGGAAACTTTACGATAATTTTAATTATTGGCCCGATGCTGGAAGAAAATTACGGATCTTCATCGCTTTTAATAATGATTTTTATAACCGCGTTCGCCACAGGACTTTTAAACGTTCTGCTTTTTCAAAGCTATCTGTTAGGCGCATCAGGCGTCGTTTTTATGATGATTCTGCTTTCTTCATTTACGAATTTCTCCAAAGGAGAAATCCCGTTAACATTTATACTTGTAATGATATTATACATGGGCGTTCAGATTCTTGAATCGTTAAAAGCAGATAACATTTCACAGTTTGCGCATATTGTCGGCGGTCTTTGCGGAAGCTTCTTCGGTTTTCTCAGCACAAACGGCGGCAGTCAGCGCGGCAATAAAAGAACCGGCGGCTCCGCTGAAAACGCGTATACACAGGCGAAGTTCCCCGCACAAAGGAGGCAATAAATGAAAAAAGAATTTTTACAGTTTGATACTGTACGCGACAACGCAATTAAACTTGCCCACCGCATATACTGCGAAGGATTTATTCCCGATGTAATTTATGTTTCGCTCCGCGGCGGCGCGTATCTTGGGAACATTATAAGCGAATATTTTAAAATTGTTCATAAGGGATCGCGCCCTGTTTATTACGCCGCGGTAGTCGCGCGTTCCTACACCGATGTCGCGAAAGCGGATCAGGTAAAGGTTGACGGCTGGACATACTCGCCTGATTACCTGCGCGTCGGAGATAAGGTGCTTTTAATTGACGATATTTTTGATTCGGGCAAAACGATAAATTATCTTGCAAATATAATTATGGAAAAGGGAATACCGCGCGGCGATTTAAAAATAGCCGTGCATGATTATAAATTTTTTACAGACAAGGAAAAGCAGCTTACGGTCCAGCCTGATTACTGGTGCAGAAAACATGAAATGTCCGTGAAAGACGAAAGCTCCTGGATTCATTACATGAGCCATGAATTAATCGGGCTTGAAGAAGCCGAGCTTGAAGAAAATTATTACCGCCGCGATCGTGAGTTAAAAAAAGCGCTGCACATAATTACAGATAATGCCGCGGCAGCGCAATGATTATCTGCGGAATTGACGAAGCGGGCCGCGGGCCTCTTGCGGGGCCTGTATGCGCCGCTGCGGTAATTCTTTGCGCGGATTTTCCTTTAAACATTTTAAATGATTCAAAAAAACTAAACAGTATTTCCCGCCTTGAAGCGCGTCGCATAATTCTTGAGAAAGCTCCCTGCTGCGGCATAGGATGGGCGTCGCACACGGAAATTGACGATATAAACATTTTACAGGCAAGTCTTCTTGCTATGAAACGGGCTTTCTTTGATATGTTGAATAACGACTCGGAAAAACATTCTTTCCTGCTTAACGGGGAAATAACCATAATTGTTGACGGAAAATTCATTCCTGATATAACAGCTGAACTTGAAATTTTAAAAAAAAATTCCTGTTATCTGCAGCAAATAAAAATTAAAGAATGCACTGCGATGATAAAGGCCGACGCGCAGGTACCGCAGGTGATGGCGGCATCGATTCTTGCAAAGACAGCGCGTGATATTTTAATGGAGGAAATGGCTATGCAGTATCCGCAGTACGGCTATGAAAAACATAAAGGTTATCCCACAAAGGCACACCGCGCCGCTGTATTAAAATACGGGCCGTCACCTGTTCAAAGATTAAGTTTTAAAGTAAAAGGAGACATATAAATGAAAAACAAAGAATTAAACCGCCTGCCTGTAAGCGCGTCGAAATTTATATCGAAATTTATATTAATAATACGTTATATCATTTTGGGGTTTAATTTCATTGCGTTAGCTGGCGGTATCGCATATTTAATTCACCCAACCGCGTATTTATTATGGAATTTATACGGATATATAATTTTACTTGCGCTGCTTGGCAATATTGCGCTTGTTTGTCTTACAAAAAAATTCAGGCGTTTAAATTACTGTTATATTATTTTGCATATTATCAGTATGTTTCTGATACCGGTTGTCAATACAATCGTTTCTTCCGATGTAAATAATAAAACATCGCAGAGTATTTTTGTTCTTGTTCTGTATAACATCCTTTTTATTTTTGGTTTAACGTTTTCTTTTTTGCAGATTAAAAACAAAATTAAAAATGACAAACCGGATTCAAAAAAAGAAACGCAACCGGGAAGGATAAAAAATATATTACGACGGATCGCGGTTGTTCTTTCTGGTTTTATTTTACTTTTTGGAATTTATCTTTCTTATATTCTGCTTGGAAAAAGCACGGGCAATATGATCGAAGTATTCATTCCCGAATATTCAGTTTTTTGGGGGCTGTTTATACTTGGAGCATCGGTATTAATTGTAAAACTTCTGCACATAAACAAACGTCCGGTTTTTAATGGAATAGTGTTGTCACTGGGAATCATAATTAACATAATTTGTTTTATTCCTTTAATGTCTATACCGTATTTAATCAAAAACGCGGACAAGGCATACGGGGAAGCCTTCGGAGATTTTTATTTACAAAACAAAACCGCAGAAAAACAAAACGGATTTATGCGAAGCCGTTTTTCGCTTCAGAATTATTTACTGGGAACGCGCACTTCCGGTTACATTATAAAAGAAAATATTTTATATTACGAAGGAACTGAAGGGCGTGATGCCGGCATTAAACTACATTTTGACGCTTACATCCCGCAGGAAAGCGGCGGCAATTTTAAGAGAAAAAATTCCGTCCTGATCCGTATTCACGGCGGAGCGTGGACAATGGGTGACAAGGGATATTCCAATTATTCAGGAACGAACAAGCATTTTGTAAATCTTGGCTACACTGTATTTGACATTCAATACGGAATTAACAATCAGAATCCGTCTTTCGCAAACGACGCAGTGCCGGCGAGCGTTAAGGGAAATTTTGATATTGACGACATGGTGCGTCATATAGGAATTTTTACAAAGTTTCTGTCTGATCACAGCGATGAATACAGCGCTGACATAAACTCTGTTTTTATATCTGGAGCTTCCGCGGGCGGGCAGTTAGCCGCTGCCGCGGCTTTAGGAATAACAGGCGGAAAATATACAAACATTCTTGATCCGCGGCTGCGCATCAGGGGCCTTATACCTTTCTATCCCGCCAACAGCCTTTCACCTAACGTTGGAATCGGCGGCGCGCCTGACCTTGTCGATCCTGCAGCCCTTGTTGACAAAGAAAGCCCGCCGTGTCTCATTTATCACGGAACTCACGACGGAATCGTTAACCCGAAATACGCGTCCATACTTTTACAAACCTATAACGAGAAAAGCATTGCGCCGTGCGCGCTGATCTGGATGAATTTCGCAAGCCACGGAAGCGATTTTTACACTCCGGGTTATTACAATCAGATATTTTTATATTACATGGAAAGATTTATGCACCAATATAAATAATATTTAAATTAATCCCGTTTTCTGACAACCACGCGCTTTCTGTCCCGCGATCTATCGTCCCTTGCGCGACCGCCGTCGCCGGAAGAATCGCGGCGATTTTTATTTCCGCTTTCCCGTCCGCGGTTAAAATCGCCGCCGCGTTTATCCGTGCGGCCGCCGCGTGAACGCTCTCCGCCGCGCCTTTCTGTCTGTCCGCGCGAAAATTCTCCGCCGGGTTTTTCTGCGCGTCCGCGTGAAAAATCATTTCCGCGTTCTTTTCGCGCTCCGCCTGGACGGCCGCGCTTTTCCGCGCGATTGTCTTTTTGCCCGCGCGGATACTCACTGCGCCGTTTTTCAGTGTGAGCGCCGCGGCTGCCTTCTTCGCGCGGAAAATCTTCATCGTGTTTTCTAGCGCTTTTTCCCGTGTTCTTTTTTTCACGCGCGGCTTTTTCCAGCACTTTTAAAGATTCGTCAAAACCTTTTAAAAATTCCTGTAAATCATCGGCAAATAAAATTACCGACTGCCGATCGAATCCGCCGGAATCGCGGTTTTTGCTTTCGACGATGTTAAGATAAAGATCGCCCATGCGGTTCTCTTTAACGTTAAAAAAATATGTCCTGTTAGGTAAAATTACTTTATTGGAATATAATTCTCCGCGTACTCCCATAATAACTCCTTATTTGTTAATTTTATATACTCTTAATAAATAGCCCTGGCGCGCTGCTCATGCTAAAGCATTCGCGCAATAAACCCCGCATTGTCTTTTATCGTGCGCCACGCCGTGCTAATGTAATCATCTGCACGCATATGCGTGCATTATCGGGCGCCTCGTACTCCCATAATAACTCCTTAATATTTAATAACTAACATTCTTCGCTGTTATCCGCTTCTGTGATCATTTTTCTCTGCCAGGCAATCAGATAACGCTCTGCGGCGGCTTCGCTGCCTGCCGCGTCCGCCATGATTCTGAAAACCGGTTCTGTCGCGGATCCTCTCATCCAAATATACGCAATTTCACAGCCGCCGTCACCGGAAAAAAGTATTTTAAGGCCTCCCCTTCCCGCTTCGCCGAAGCGTTTCAATCCGCGCTTTTCAACAGTTCCGTTACAGGCGATCGCTTCCCATGAATGAATGTTAAAAAGCGTTTTTAGTTCGTCTTTTTTTTCATTCCATTCTTTTAAAAATAATTTCTGATAACGGTCTTTTAGTATAGCATGATCCTGCGTTTTTATGCGTAAAATCGCGTCATTATTATACGCGGCTGTTGTTGTAAAGGGTGGCAGACTAGCGATTATATCAGCGAGTGTAAAATCATCGCGGTATTTATCAGCCTGATTCGAATATTTGCACCAAATTTCAAAAAATCCTGGCTTATCATTGACTGAGCGTATGGAAAGCAGTTTGATAATTGCAAGGACAGTATTTACAGGATCGCGGACTGACGACGGATGTGTGATATTTCCGCCCGCAGAACCTTCGCCCAGAATCCGGACAATGAAACCGTCTTCGCGGAGTTTACGCGCAAGAGATACAACGTTCGCTTCGCCCACTTCGGCGCGGAAAACTGAAATGCCGAACGCCTCTGCGATCCTGTCTATGCGCATTGACGTCGGATCGTTAACGGCGACCGCCGCTTTGCGGTGAGCAGCGCCTTCATCACATGAAAGCTCTCCTGTCCAGACAAGGTGGGAAAATTCCGCAAGGCACGCAAGCGCGAACACTTCCTGCGCTTCTAAAGCGCGGGCATTAATAACGCCTGCGTCAGCGCGCCCTTTTTGTTCCTTTGCGTCGTATATGACAAGGTTTCCGCGGTCTCCGTCGCAGTCGGGAACATATCCAAGAACAAAAGAAGCGTTACGCGAATGAGCGTCTTCCAGAAGTCTTTCGCATGGTTCAAGCGATTCGCCTTCAGGGACAATCCGGTGCGCGATATTTCCAGGCTCGTCATTAATGCTTTCAAATCCCAAGCCAAGAGCGGAAAAAAATTCTTTATCGACAGAAACAGTGCGCGCGCTTCCGTTAAAATCGCATACAATCCCGATTGGATTTTTCGCAAGACCGTCTTTAATCGCGGCGGCAACGGAAGCATTGCCTGCCCAAGCTACTTCATTGCAAAAGTCATAGTAGGTTTTATAACATTCATTTTTATGGAAAGAATTCCCGCATGGATACGAAGATTCGCAATGATTCAGTATTGTTTCGATTTTTGAAATATTATCGTCGCTTTTTAAAAATAATTTAAAATTCGCTATTAATCTGTTTGCTTCAACTGCGGCAAGAACACCGCCGTCAGTTAAACCAAACTTAAGGCCGTTATGACCAATCGGGTTATGGCTCGCGGAAACATAAATGAATCCCGCGCTCTGCCCGCAATCATTATACTTGCGCGCCCATGCCATAATTTCAGGCGCTGCGGCAACTCCCGCGTATCTTACATCGCAGCCCTGATTTATTAAAATAGGAATCATCGCTTCTATAACCGCGTTCCCCGTAGGGCGCGTATCAGTTCCAAGAAGAACTACAGGCTTACATGAAGCATTACCGCCGCCGGTCTGTGTTGCATTTTTTATTTTTATAGTTTCCGATAAATAATCCGAAAAAACATAAGCGGCAGCGGCGCATATGATCCTGTGAGCGTCAGAAATTTGATGCGACGCGCTTTCGTCTCCGCCGTCCGCAGCGAACACGCCGCGCCAGCCTGAAGCTGAAAGAATCATTTTATCAATCATAAAATTTAATTTATCTTTTATTTTCATGAATATTAAGCATAAACCCATTATGGTTTTATTTCTACAATCATATTTTGATATGTATTGTGTTCTAATACTTTTTTCAAACAGGGTGTATTTTGTTCTGTTTCGCTTTATTAAATTTAAAAACAAGGAGAAAAAAATGTCAAAATTAAACATTATTCAGCGGAGAGAACTGGAACCCTTAATGTTAAAAGCGGACAGGATAGCGAAACATTATGAAAAAGCGTCAAACTGCGCGGCGTCTGTAATGGGTCCTGAACCGGAATTGGAACAATTTAATTTTGACTCTGTCTGCGGCAATTGTCCTGAAAAAAAATGCATATGCCTTCATATGGAAGCGGTAAATAAAGCAAGGCAGCTTGGCGGCTCTTATATTTATTTATGTTCCAAAGGCTATGTGTTCTGGACAAGTCCTTTTTATTCCGGCGAGCGGTTCGCGGGAGCTCTGCTTTCAGGCGGAGTGAGTAAAACTGATAAAAATAGCGATCAGGTAAAATCCCTTGCGCAAATCATGCTGCTTTGCGCGGATCAGGTATCGGGAATGAGTTTTGTGCAAAAAAACATAGTGTCAAAAATAAAAGAAAAAAATCCGCATATGGATAATAATATCGATCCGCCGCAGCAATTCCGGAAAATAAACAGGCCCCAGGGAATGCGCGGCAGCGGATCAACGCTTGATATGGAACGAATGCTCCTTGCAAGCTTAAGGCGCGGGGACAATACAGAAGCGCAGAAAATTCTGGTCGGTCTTCTAAAAATTCTTTATCTTGAATTTATGGATAATATTCCTGTTTTCAGATTAAAGGCTCTGGAACTGGCTGTATTACTGTCAAGGGCGGCGGCTGATCCAAAAGATATAAAGGACAACTCCGCGCTTGAAACAACAGAACGCTGTTTAAAGAAGATCGAAGAAAGTTCCACTTTTGAAGAGATACTGGAAATACTTTCTTCCATAACAGAGCGGATGTCGGGAATGATTTTTTCATTTCACGGAGTCCGTCATTTTTCAGCGTTAAGAAAAGCGGAGCGGTATATATGGGAGAATTATACAAGAAAGCTCAGCTTAAAAGAAATCGCCGCGGCTTCGGGACTTTCTGCGCCGTATTTCAGCACGGTTTTTAAAGATGAGATGGGTGAAAACCTTTCAAATTATCTGAACCGTCTGCGGGTTGAAAAAGCCGCCGCGATGCTTATAACAACAAATGAACCGATAGGTGAAATTGCTGTTAACTGCGGTTTTGAGGATCAAAGCTGGTTCTCAAAAATATTCAAGAACAATACCGGTTTTACTCCAGGTAAATATCGAGAGATCGGCATACACGCCGTCGCGTGATATTGAAGGAAGCATTTACAGTGAGCCGGAAAAACAGGTGATAACATGAGGGAAAACAGAATTAAAACAGGCGATCAAATTAAATATGATAACAACTTGATGGACAAGGCGATCAAGATCATGTTTGATTATAATCAAGCGACAGGAAGCTGCATTTGCTTTTATGACAGCGCGTACAAAATGCAATTCCCGGACGAATGCGGACTTGATTGCAGCCCCGAAAAAAGAATTTGCCCTTATTGCGTGAAATTTAATTCCGCTAACCTGCAGGATACATATCCGTGTCATGAAATGCATATAAATGCGATAAAAGAAGCGAATAAAAAGGGCGGCTGTCATATTTATCAATGTCATCTTGGATTATTATTCTGGATTAGTCCGATATATACTGAAGGCTCATTTTCAGGGGCTATCAGAGGATCAGGATTTTTGACAGATAAACAAAAACCTGTTGACTTTTTTTCAAATGCCAATGATACTTTTGTTATGTGCAATAGTGAAATATCAAATGAGGAACTAAAGGAGCGCGTCAGTTCACTGCCGGAGGCGGACGGAGAAAAAGTCCAGTCTCTGGCAGAGATGATGCAGTTATGCGCAGAATCCCTTTCATCAGGAAGCGAAGACTATCACGAGATAATCAAGCGAAGGGCTCAGCAACAGGAAGCAATTTCAAAAATTATAGAGGTGTTAAAACAGCAATATTCAGCAAACACCGAGAAGCTTGGTTATCCGCTGGAAAAGGAAAAGATGCTGCTGTCTGCATTGCGCAAGGGCGAAAATACAGATGCGAAGAAAACCCTGAATGAATTGCTTGCAATTTTATTTTACACAAATCCCGGGCAGTTCAAATACATTCAATTAAGGGTAATCGAGCTTGTTGTATTAATTTCCAGAGCGGAAATAAGCCCGGTAAAAAGCGGGAACCTGTCAATGGAAATTAACAGCCAGAATTTGAAAATGGTTCAGGAAGCGAAAACAGTGGAAGAATTAACTGATATTCTGCATACGATTGTAGATCGGGTGTCAGGCACAATTTCTTCCTTCAAGGGAATCCCGCACGCCGCCGCTCTTCGGAAGGCTGAAAATTATATCCTTGAAAACTTTACGCGCAAAGTCAGCCTTAAAGAAATATCAAATGTCGCAGGTCTTTCACCGCCGTATTTCAGTACAATCTTCAAAGAAGAAATGGGCGAAAATCTTTCCAAGTACCTTAACAGGCTGCGCGTGGAAAAAGCAAGCCGCCTTCTGCTTGATACGGAAATGTCGCTCTCTGAAATCGCGGCATGCTGCTGTTTTGAAGATCAAAGCTGGTTCTCAAAAATATTCAAGGCTTACACCGGCATCAGCCCTGGAAAATACCGTAATCAGGGCGGAGGCACCATCAGAAAAATCGGCGATAAAAATTTATCTGAAGGCCTGCGGAAGATAATCAAGTAGATTTTTTAACATAAACATTAATTAAGAATGTAAATTGCGTCATAAAAAAAAGGGCTGCGCGACGGCAGCCCTTTTACAATCATCATTTAACTTAACTATTAATCAATCTCAGGCGTTCGGGGAAGGAATAACAGCCAGTTCTGTTTCTTTGTCGAAGTAACGGGCTTTATCCATTCTGGGGATGAATGTGGCTGAGTCGCCGACTTTGAAAGTGTGATTAGGTTCTGTACGTGCAACCAGCGGCTGGGTTTCTGTTGTCAGCCAAAGATGGATATCGGCGCCTAACGGTTCAACAACAGTTACTTTTACTGTGAAGCTGTTCTTTTCTTCCTTGTCGGTAAAGCCCAAATCTTCCGGCCTGATGCCGAAGAATACTTCTTTGCCCGCGTATTTTTTAAGATATTCGTTGTGCGACGGGTCGGCTTTAATTTTGAATGAACCTTCGTCAAGAGTAATTGAATTGCCTTCGTCAATTACTTTTACTGTAAGGAAGTTCATCGGGGGCGATCCGATAAATCCGGCTACGAACTTGTTAACCGGGTGGTTATAAAGGAATAAAGGCGCTCCAATCTGCTGAACTTTTCCGTCTTTCATAACGACGATCTTATTCGCCATTGTCATGGCTTCTACCTGGTCGTGCGTTACGTAAATCATTGTCGCGTTCAGGCGAAGGTGAAGGTCTGAAAGTTCCGCGCGCATCTGTACGCGCAATTTCGCGTCAAGGTTTGAAAGCGGTTCGTCAAAAAGGAAGACCTTCGGGTTACGGACGATAGCGCGTCCTACCGCAACACGCTGTCTCTGACCGCCTGAAAGAGCTTTCGGTTTGCGGTCAAGGAATTTTTCGATGTCGAGAATACGGGCAGCTTCGTTTACGCGCTTGTCGATTTCGGCTTTGGGAACTTTTTTAATGCGCAGACCGAATGCCATGTTTTCATAAACTGACATGTGCGGATAAAGGGCGTAATTCTGGAATACCATCGCGATATTCCTGTCTTTCGGCGGAACGTCATTCATTTTTTCGCCGTCAATAAGGAGCTCGCCTTCGGTGATGTCCTCAAGACCCGCGACCATTCTGAGTGTGGTTGATTTACCGCAGCCTGAAGGTCCTACAAGAACGACAAATTCCTTGTCTTCGACTACGATGTTCGCGCTGTCTACCGCGCGGACGCCGCCGTCATACACCTTGGAAATTGTTTTCAATTCTACTTTTGCCATACGCTGGCCTCCCTGTTTTTTTCCGGCCGTTTTTGAACAGCCGGAGGGTTATTTTATGATCATAGAATAGTAAAAAAATGCAGATTTGTCAACATAAATATACTATAGATAACAGGCGGCAATCGCCATTTTTTTACTAAAGAACAGGGGGCAATAGACCGATAATCAATTTACCGGGAGGGAATTCCTCTCATAATTCAGACGGTGTGCATAGGGTGAAAGCCCTGACGTCCAGGCACATCGTCTTTTTTTTGCTTATGACTGCTTATAACTTTCCAAAAACACATTTAGGCGTTTCATTGCGTCGGTCAGGGTGTCTTTGTCAGGCAGGAAAACGATGCGGAAATGATCGGGCTCGTTCCAATTAAAACCTGTTCCGTGAACCAGAAGCAGCCGCTGTGCGCGCACAAGGTCGAGCATGAATTTTACATCGCTTGTTATATTAAAGCGCTTACAGTCGATTTTTGGGAAAAGGTAGAGCGCGCCCTTCGGTTTAACGGCGGAAAGACCCGGTATCTGGGTGACAAGATTGTAAACAGCGTCTCTTTGATCGCGCAGGCGGCCGCCCGGTAAAATCAGGGATTTAATGCTCTGATAGCCGCCAAGCGCTGTCTGTATCCCCATTTGAGAAACCATGTTGGGGCAAAGGCGCATGTTGGCGAGCATATCAAGACCTTCTACATAATCGTCCGCGATTTTTTTATTTCCCGAAAGAACCATCCAGCCTGCGCGGAAACCTGCCGCGCGCCACGCTTTAGAAAGACCGTCAAAGGTGATTGTCAGTAAATCAGGCGCGACTGTGGACATCGGAATGTGAACCGCTTCGTCATAAGTGATGCGTCCGTAAATTTCATCGGAAAAAATTATCAGGCTGTTTTCTCTTGCGATTTGCGCGATGCCTTCCAGCACAGAGCGTTCGTAAACCGCGCCTGTCGGATTATTCGGGTTTATTACAACGATTGCTTTGGTTTTCGGCGTTATTTTTGAACGGATGTCGTTTAAATCAGGGTTCCAGTCTGACGCTTCATCGCAAAGATAGTGAACCGCTTTGCCGCCCGCAAGCGTGGAAGCCGCTGTCCACAAGGGATAATCCGGCATTGGAATGAGTATTTCGTCCCCAGCGTCCAAAAGCGCCTGCATCGACATCGATATAAGCTCGCTGACTCCGTTTCCGATAAAAACATCTTCGATGCCGACATCCATAACATTTTTGGACTGGAAATCCTGCATGACGGCTTTCCGCGCCGCGAAAAGTCCGCGCGAATCGCCGTAAGCCTGGGCGTTTTGAATGTTAAGCACCATGTCGCGGACAATTTCATCCGGCGCGTTCAATCCGAAGGACGCAGGGCTTCCTATGTTTAATTTGATTACCTTGTAGCCTTCTTCTTCTAGTCGTTTCGCTTCTTTTAAGACAGGTCCCCTTATTTCATAACAGACATTGTCAAGTTTCGCCGATTTCTTAATATTTTTCATTTTACTTTGCGCATCCTTACATTTAACTCTTGCTGAAAATCCAGCTGCCGGTTTCTATGATATATTTTTTGATAATGGCGATGTAAATTTCATTGCCGGCTTTATCGGATTCTTTCTTCCAGCCCGCGGCGTTTTTCAACGCTTTTATCACGCGGTCTTTGCCGGTTTCGTGTATGTGGCGGCATTTTTCCGCGGCTGCGGATTTTTTTTCAAGATTGAAACTGAGAAAATAAGCCGATAAACCCGTAATCAGCGCGTCCTTGGAAGATACCGCCATGGATGAAAATTCTTCTTCCGCGGCGGCAAACGAACCCGCAAGAAGCTGCGAAAAACCGGAAAACCAGCGCACCCATTCAGCGTCCTTTTTCCCGCATTTATCCTGATTTGATTTAAAAAAAACAGCCGCTTCCTTGTGATTCCCGTCCAGAATTCTGGCGGAGCCGAAAATAAGCGTGTTTTTGCCGACAACCGAAGGTTTTACAAGCTGCGCCTTGCTTTCAAGTTTTAAAACAGATTTAAAATCGGAAATAACAATGTAGGAACTGGCTAAAAGGCGCACATTGCGGAATGTATACCTGCTTTTTTCATAAATTTGATTCTCCAAATAATACGCCAAAGCAGGCCAATCTTCTTTTTCAAGCAGCGAAAGCAGCCGATAATTTATAATGAAGTATATGCTGATGCAGATTAGGAATAATGCCATGAAAGACAGAAGCGGAATTGTAAAATAATGAAGATTAAACGTGACAGGCGCCTGCGAACCGGAAACCATAAGCGGAACCAAAATGGTGATTGCCGCAATAAATATGATTAATACGCAGAACGCGATTATCAGGTGTTTAAATTTCAATTTGGGTTCTCCTAAATATAGATGACACCGGCCAAGAAGATAATTTTAAGATAAAGATTATATTACGTCAACATTATAATCGTGTTATTATTAATTAAGGCTGTAACAGCGCGGAACGGGTTTTGTTACAGGATCAATTTACAGGAGATTTAATGAAAGACTTCTTGATAAAAGAAATTCAACCTGACAGTTATTTCTCTAAAAACACATATCTTGACAAGGGATTTATCCTTACCGCTCCGGAGACACCGTATACATTAGAGCTCGTTAAGCTGATAGAAAAATGGAACTATAAATCAATATACAGCGAAGGCGAAGCTGGAAGAAATTATTCGGGGAAGGTAGCTCTCGAAGATCCGTCGGCGTCCGCCGGGCTTTCCCAGCAGACTGATTCCGATAAGCTTGAAAAAGCCGGAGAAATATACAGCTCTTTTATAAGTTTTACGGACACTTTATTTGTTAGAGCCGGAGTATCAGGCGAATTTGACTTAAACACTGTATCGGAAAAAATCAGGGAAATTCTTGAATACATAAAAGACGACCGCAGATTTTTAATGCGGGTTTTAAAGAAAACGGGTGACACGGACGATAAAAATTATCTGTCCGTTCATTCTGTTGGATCGACAATTTTATCGCTTATTATCGGGTCTTATTTAAAACTGCCGCAGCACAGAATGATCGAGCTCGGCGTATCCGCGCTTATGCATGAAGCCGGAATGTTAAAACTGCCTTCGCAGATTTATCTGAGCCGGAAACCTTTAAACGCGCAGGAGCAAAAAGCGATAATGACGCATCCCATTCTTGGTTACAGCATGTTAAAATCATTTAACGCTCCGCTGCCTGTATGCCTTGCCGCGCTTGAGCATCACGAGCGTGAAAATTCTACAGGCTATCCTAGACATTTACCCGGCGACAAGATAAGCCTTTATTCAAAAATTATCGCTGTCGCCTGTTCATACGAAGCATTAAGTTCAAAAAGGCCGCATAAGGAAGCGAAAGACGGCTACACTGGAATGCTGGAGCTTTTAAAAAACGAAGGAAAAAAATACGACGATGTTGTTGTAAAGGCTCTGGTTCTTTCGCTGTCGATATACCCGATAGGTCTTTATGTGCTGTTATCAAACGGAAAAAAAGGCCAGGTTGTCGACGTTAACCCCGAAAGCCCGCGGTTTCCTGTTGTGCAGATTTTCGGCGAATATACTCCCGACGGAAAAATCAAAATGCAGCAGACCGCGCAGGACGTGCTTACGATTGTACGTCCGCTTAACCGCACGGAGATAGACAGTTAAAATGGGTTTATTTATTTTACTTTTAGTGTCATTGCTTCTTGTAATCGCAAGCGGAGTTTTCTCCCTGTTTAATAACGCTTATGGTTTCTGCAGAAAATCGCGCCTTGAAAAAGAACGCGCTCCGCGTTACAAGACATTGTTAAAAATCATGGAAAGCGCGAACTCCCTTACGCTTTCCTGCCGTTTGTGGAGCACAATGCTGAGAGTTGCCGCTTCCTTTCTTACGGGGCTTTCAGCGGTTCATGTATGCACAAGGGGAAACATCAAGGGAATAACGGCGGAAGTTATAATCATCGCGTTATTTCTTCTTGCGGCCAGCGTTATCATCACATTTCTTGGTGACGCGCTTCCAAAGCTTATTTCGCGTACAAGACCGGAAAAAATCGCGGCAGCCCTTCTGCCTGTTATGCGAATATTTTCTGTTCCGGCCGTGCCTTTCACGTATCCGGCGTTAAAATTCGCTTCTTTTTTTAATAATAAATTCAGCCCGGAAATCGCGTCGAACAGCATTACAGAAGAAGAGCTTCAGGACGAGCTTCGCAATACTCTAATAGAAGGCGAAAAATCAGGAATTGTGGAAAGCAAGGAACGCACAATGGTAGAGGGCGTTTTCTATCTTGGAGACCGCCCCGTAGGCGCGTTTATGACGCACCGCTCAGAAATAGAATGGTTTGATATTAACGAATCATACGAAAGCATCCGCAATAAGGCGGTGGAGTTTAAGGAACAGCGCTGCTTCCCTGTTGTAAACGGAAGCCCCGATCAAATCACAGGCGCGCTGTATCTTGAAGACCTTATTCTGGACTCGTCAAGGCCAAACCCTTTGGGGCTTCGCGCGATAATGAAGAAAGCCATGTTTGTGCCGGAAACAATGTCCGCGCTGAAGGCGTTTGAATCGTTTAAACAGGGACAGTCTGATTTTCTTTTTGTGATGGACGAGTACGGCGGCCTTGCCGGTATAATTTCCATCAGGGCGTTAGTTGAAGAAATTGTCGGCGAACTTTCAGCGCCTGCGTCAAGCGAAGAACCCCTTTTAAAACAGGAAGACGGCTCGTATCTTGCAGACGGAACGCTGAACATTGATGACGCCTCGCAGGCTCTGGGCCTTAGCGTCCTTGAAGAAGAAGGCGAATTTCACACGCTTGCGGGCCTTATCCTGCACCTTGCCGGAGAACTTCCCAAAGTCGGCGACAGTTTTGAATATCAGGGTTACAAATTCAAGGTCATAGACAAAGACGGCAACCGCATCGACAAACTTCTGATAACAAAGATAGAAAGTGTTGAATAAAGATTTATTTAAGGCGGGAGCGCAAAGCCTTACCGGCTCCTGTCCCGCCATCATTATAAGTTTATTAATCAAGTGATGAATATTTGTTATGTGAACACCCAGCCTAATTTATCTTAAACCTTGATACTTCATTAATAAGCAGCGCGATACATTCGCGGTTTTTAATGCTGATTTCGTTTACTTCGGTTACCGCTGTATTAATCTGATCCGCGCCGGACGCCATTTCGTTCATGCCGGACGTTATTTCCTGGGTCGCTTTTTCAAGATTTACGCTTTCCCTGATTACTTCCTGCGAGCCGGCGAGCATTTCCTGCGAGCCGCTGCGAACCTGCCTTGTAATGGAATTTACATTCGTTATTACATCAAGGATTTGTTTTGATCCCTGTCCCTGTTCTTCCATCGCGCTGCGAATAATTTCTTCCTGCTGGGAAACGGTTTTTACGCCGGAATCGATCGCTTCGAATTTGGCAAGAACGTTCTCTGTCGACCTTGTGATTTTATCGATGGAATCCTTGATTTTCTTCAGAACCGAGCCGGTTGTTTTTGACTGTTCGCCGGAACTTTCCGCGAGCTTGCGGATTTCGTCCGCGACAACCGCGAAACCTTTTCCCGCTTCACCCGCGTGCGCGGCTTCGATTGCAGCGTTCATGGAAAGAAGATTCGTCTGGCTTGCGATGTTTTCCATAACGGAATTTATCTCTAAAAGCCCTTCCGACTCGCGGGAAATTTCCTGAATATCAGCCGATACTTCCTGCAGTCCTCCGCGCCCGACTTCGGACGCTTCTCTTAGCATTTTTACATTCGCGCCGTTTTTAACAAGCGTATCTGTAACGGAAGCGATGTTGGCTACCATTTGTTCAATCGCCGCTGACGCCTGCGAAACATGCGAACTCTGCTGCTCGACATTGCCGCTTAGTTTATTAATGTTTATAGTGACCTGTTCCATCGTGGCGTTTGTCTGCGTAACGCTTGCGCTTTGATTGATTATGCGCCCTTTAATGCTCTGGATATTCGCGGTTATCTCATTAACCGCGGCGGCTGTTTCGTTCATGTGGCTTGCAAGATCAATTCCGATGCCTGACAACTGATCAGCTTCGTTTCTTATTAAACCCATAAGGTCTCTAATTTTTTTGGTTGTATGATTAAAATAACGCGACAATTCTGTAATCTCGTCCTTGCCCTTTTCTGGGATGCTTACAGTTAGATCGCCTTCGCCCTGAGCGATGTCTTTTAACATATTCGCCACATTTACGACAGGCATCATTGTAAAATGAAAAACAAAATAAATACCAAAAGCTACAACCGCCGCGATTACCAGCGCGACAATTATGGTTATACTGGTTAAACGGTTAACATCGGATAGTATGTGTTCCCGGCTTACTCCGATCATTACAGCCCAGTATTTTCCCGAATTGCCGATTTCAAGCGGAGAAAAAAAAGTTTCAAGATGAGTTCCCAATGCTTCCGAATAAGAACTTGAGTGATAATCCTTTCCTCCGGCGATCGCCGCAATCGCAGGCTGCAGTTCATAACCCAGGAATCCTTCCGTTTCAGCCATATTTTTTCCGATGCGATCCGTGAATGTATGCGACAAAACAAATCCCGATCCTGTGTATATGCCCATAACGGCGATTTCATTGTGCGTATCAACGGTTCTTTGAACCAGCGGCTGCATTTGATCTATATACATCAGCATACCGACAGCTCCCACTGCTTCATTTGTGCGCGAAGAAATTATAGGAACCATATATCTTAGAACAATTTTATCATTTCTGTAAAAAGGCTCCTCTACGCGATCTATCGGGTTTCCGGGATTTAATGCCGCCAGATACGCCATTGTATCGTTTATATCCGTAGATGTTCTGGAAGTTACCGCGCCTGTTTCCCTTGTAAAACTTATCGCGTACTGTCCTGTCGCGGTGGAACCGGTTCTGTTAATCATTTGATCGTCCATGCCGTCAAGCGCATTGGGCTTCCAAATTGTATACAGCAATAAATACTCAGGCCTTGCTTCCATAACGCCTTTCAGCATTGTGTCATAAATATAACGCCTTTCACCGGCGTTTATATCCTGATAATCCGCCATTACTTCCGCAATGGTTTTCAGCATGGTAAAACGGGAATCCTGTCTTCCTTTCCAGAATTCCGCAAGTTCGCCGGAAAGATATTCAATTATATCAAGGTTCAGATCGGTCGCGATTGTTGACGAGCTTTCAAGTAATATAATCGAAATTACGGCGACAACCGCAATCAATATAGCGATTACCGTTACGCTTAACTTGTACTTAAGTTTCATTTTGTTCTCCTGAATTGCCGTTTTACCGGGCTTTGATTACACACCGATGATTATGTTTTTTGCGGAAAATTTGTCAATGTAAATAATTTTTAAATGTTGGAGCTTTTTTCAAAATTTTTGAATCGCAGCTTCGCGTTTTTGGAAAAGCTTCGATGGTCTAATTTTTATACTTTTTATTTATTTCCTGTTGCTTTTTTTTTGTTTTTGTTTTAATATTGGTTACCGAACGGTCGTTAACAGTTCAGGAAGAAAATGACTAAATCAGATATTATTGACATGGCGTTCATGGTTTGGGGACGCGATTATTATAGAAAAACCAGTCTCACCCAGCTTGCGTGCAAATTGAAAGTCAGCAAACCCGCGCTGTACAGGCATTTTGCCAGCAAGCAGGCGCTTACAGCCGCGATGACGGAACGCTTTCTTGACGATTTATCTTCGTATGTGAAATCTGATTTTGAACAGGCCGAGAAAACAAAGGACGCCGACACAGGCATTTTTTCCATAATAAAAAGCATAACAGGATTTTTCGCCAAAAACCCTTACGCCCTGATTTTTTCGCTGATGAGCATTTACGACAGGAACCTGAGCGGCAGCACCATAATAGAAAAAATGAAGGCAAGGGGCGCGGACATTAACGCGCTTGCAAGGCTGCTTAGCATTAAATATTTTGAGCATGCGGTTTTATCACGACTGATAATTGCGACCCTTACTTTCCATGTTTCGTTTTTTCATAAAAACAACAAGTCGCTGGAAAATCCGCATACGGAAAACGATGTAAAAAAAATAATTTCCAAGTTAAACGCAATGATAAAAGACGGCCTCGGTTATCCCGCCGGAAAGGCGGCGCTTGATTTTGAAAAGCTTGAAAAACAGGTAACGGAAGTTCTCCCGGATTCGCAGCCCGAGCCGTTTTTTAAAGCGGTAGCCGAAGCTGTAGCGGAAGCTGGTCCGTGGGACGTATCGATGGAAATGGTCGCCAAAAAACTTGGTCTTTCCAAAAGCAGCCTTTATGTGCATTTTAAAAATAAAAAAGATATGCTGCGCCGCCTTTTTGTTACAGAGTTTAAGCGGATTATCGAGTTCGCGAGAAAGGGAATCAGCCTTTCAGGCGACACAGCCGAACAGCTCTACCTTGGGATTTTTTCGATTTCCGTGTATCTCAGGCTGCGGCCGGAAATTCTTGTCGCGATGGACTGGATCCGCACGCGCAAACTTGAGCTTGGCAGAACGGATAAGCATATCGAGATTTTCAGGCTTTTTGAAGACGTGAAATTCGAGCCGCTGAAAAACGCGTCGGAAAGCGAAAAACAGCTTGTTTCGCACTGGATTTTATTTCTGCTGATAAACATTCTTGTAAACCCGACGGGCGCGTTTATCGCTTCTGCCGACAATAACGGCGTCAGAATTTTATATAAATTTATCATATTAGGTCTTGGAGGTTTTATACGATGAATAAAAATTACTACGCGGGAATCATTTTCATATCCGCGATGATTCTGCTGTTATCTGCAAATTTGTATGCGCAGCAGGCGCAGCAAGCAGCGTCGTCGCAGCAAGCAGCAGCGTCGCAGCAAGCAGCGGCGATCAGGCTGACAGCCGACGAAGCTGTGGATTTTGCGATACGAAGCAATCTAGGGCTTGAATCGTCGCGTACAAGCCTAGAAACAAAACGAAGGACATCGGCGCTGTCGTGGAACCAGTTTATACCGCAGATTACAGTGTCGGGTACTTTTAATATGGATAATTACCCGACTGATCCGGTTACCGCCAATGTGCTTGTGCCGGCTCCTGCTTCTGATCCAATTCCTATAATAAATATACCTATCCCCGGATATCCACCTATAGATTTAAATGGCCTTTTACCAAAAGATCCTAGACCGTTTGAACGTGACGGCGTAACAGGTAAATTATACGATCCGTATTCATTCGCTCTTCTCGTAACCGATCCCATAGAAGTTTCCCAGTGGCGTCCTGTAGGAAATATTTCCGTGGGGTTAACGTTAAACGCCGCGATGTTTGAAAACATCAGAAGGCTGCGCATAGATTATGAAGTCGGTCTTTTGAATTATGAAAAAGCGAAGGCGCAGCTTGAGCGCGATATACGAAAGCTGTATCACAATATCCTTTTGATGCAGGAAAATCTGGCGGTTCTTCACAGCAGTTATGAAAACGTGGAGCGTCAGGTGCAAATCGCGCAGGCGAATTACAGGGCGGGCTTCGCGCCGGAGCTGACGCTTCTTCAGGCGCAGGTCGCGCGCGAGAACATGCGGCCCGCAATCGATCAGGTGGAAAACGCGTTAAAACTTTTAAAAGCGCAGTTTGCGATGTACATTGGAATGAACTATTACACCCAGTTTGAATTTGTCCCGATAGACGATAATTTTGAATTTATTTCGCTTGATGTGGCGGACATGATTTCGCGCGCCGCTTCCGGGAAGCCCGATATTCTTGAATTAAAGCATACCATTTTAATGCTTGAAAGCGCGCGGAGAATGCAGGTAATGGCCCTTACGCCAAGCCTTAATATAAACTGGACAGGCATGTCGGCTTTAAAAGTTGACCCGTTAAAAAACGACTGGTTCACCTATGATAACTGGATGCATTCCGGTTCCCTTTCCATCACTTTGGCACTGCGCCTTCACAGCCTGATTCCGTGGAGCAGCGATTTTCAGGCGATAAAAAATATGGATGATCAGATTACAACGGCTTCAATCGGGCTTGCGCAGCTTATACGCGGAACGGAAATTGAAGTTTATAATATTGTGCTCGCGCTCGACAGAACGCGGGTAAACGCACAGGCGCTTGAGCAGACAGTCGCTCTTGCGCAGCAGGCATACCGTCTTACGGAGCAGGCGTATCAGGCGGGACTGCAGGATTATTTTCAGGTTCAAAGCGCGGAACAATCGTTAAGGCAGGCGCGTGTTCAGCTTTTGGAACAGCATTTTACATATCTGAACGGACTTATCGATCTTGAATACGCAACCGGCGTTCCGTTCGGAACACTTACGGGAACTTCAGGCGAAGCTTCCCGCGGAAGGAGACAGTAATGAAACGCAAATCAATTTTAATTCCGGTTTTGCTGATGTTAGCTGCAATTTCAGTCACAGGGTGCGACAGGATTAACCAGTTCCTCGCGGTTGTCGGCATTCTTGAAGTTCCTGACATTGAAGTAAACGAAATACCCGTATTCGCGGTTAACACGGTTCAGGCGGTTCAGGGGCAGATTCAGGATTACCTGATTTTTTCTGGCGATATTGTAGCGGGCGCGACAGTTGACGCGTACCCGGAAGCTGCAGGAAGAATAACCGCGCTCTATGTTTCTGTCGGAAGATGGGTGAACAGGGGAGACCCGATAGCTGAAATCGATCCTTCGCGGCCGGGCATGACTTTTATGACAAGCATCGCGACCGCTCCCATAAGCGGAACAATTGTAATGCTGCCCGCCCAGCTTGGAATGACAGTAACGCAGGCGGTGCCGCTTGCGCGGATAGCGGGCGGCAGCGGGCTTGAAATAAAATTAAATATCGCCGAAAGATTTATTTCCAAAATAGCGATGAACCTGACGTGTGAAATAACGCTTGACGCGTGGCCCGGCGAAGTTTTTAACGGAAGCATAAGCACAATTTCCCCGACAGTGGACTCGACGTCGCGTACAATGGAAGTGCGCGTTAATGTAAGGGATTCGCAGTCACGGTTAAAGCAGGGAATGTTCGCAAAAGTGCGCGTAATAACCGAACGCAAGGAGAACATCGTAAAAATTCCTTCTTCCGCCGTTATTAACAGATTCGGCGAACAGTACGTTTATGTAATAGGACAGGATTTAAGCGATCCGCGGATCACTGTAGTAAGAAAAAGAATAATTGTTCCGGGAATTATAATCGACGGCGTGGTTGAAGTGTTAAGCGGGCTGGAAGCGAATGAAGAAATTGTAATCAGGGGACAGACGCTTCTTGACGACGGCTCAAGAGTGAATGTAATTGAGCGCGTAACACCCTTGAGCGCGGATTAACGGGACGGAGAAAAACAATGAGCATGGTTAAAACGGTCGTTTCGCGGCCTGTTACAATTTTTATAATTTTCGTCCTTCTTATAGGATTGGGCGTTTTCGCGCTCGCGAATCTTCCTATCGATCTTTACCCTGAAATTAATCTTCCTATGCTTGCCATTTATACTTCGTATTCAGGCGCAGGTCCTGAAGAAGTTGAAAGGTCTGTTACGCGGCTGCTGGAGGCAACGCTGTCTAGCGTGTCGGGTATGGAAAACGTTACGTCAATGTCAAGCAAGGGAACGAGCCTTGTAATAATGGAGTTCAGCTACGGCACTGACATTTCCGAAGCCGCGAACTCAATACGCGATTCGCTCGATCAAATCAGGAACTACCTTCCGTCAGGATCAAGATCGCCGATTATTTTTAAAGCCGATCCTTCGATGCTTCCCATCATGACACTGATGATAACATCCGACAGGCGGTCTTCCGAAGAGTTACGCGAAATCGCCGAAGACACGATTGTTCCGCGCATCGAGCAGACGCCGGGAATTTCAACCGCGTCTGTCAGCGGTGGAAGATCAAAAATCATCAGGGTTGAAATTCCCCAGAGCCGGCTTGAAGCGTACGATTTAACGATTACGCAGATTCAGCAGATGATTGCCGCGCAGAATATTCAGACAGCAGCCGGCACAATAATTGAAGGCGGGATGTCTTACATTCTAACTACAATGGGCGAATATACGTCGATAGAAGACATAAAAAATACCGCCGTCACATACAAGGGCGGCTTTTCAGGCACAGCTGTCGAAATGAGATCGGTTTTCCTGCGCGATATCGCGGATGTATATGAAGGTTACCGCGATGAATCAAGCATTGTTTATGTAAACGGACAGGCGGCGGTTACGCTGTCCGTGCAGAAACAAAGCGGAAAAAATTCCGTACAGACAGCGAAAGAGCTTCGCTCAAGGCTGGACAGGATTTCGCGCGAACTTCCCGCGGACATCGTAATCTCCGAGCTTTACAACAGCACCGATATAGTAGAAAACTCCCTGAATCAGGTAACGTCCACCGCGTTCTTCGGCGCGTTCCTCGCGATTTTTACGCTGTTTCTGTTCCTGCGTTCAGGCAAGCCGACATTAATTATCGGCATAAGCATTCCAGTCTCCGTAATTATCACAATGCTTTTGATGTATTTCTGGGGGCTGACATTAAATCTTATGACGATGGCGGGACTAGTTCTGGGCATTGGAATGTTAATCGACAATTCGATTGTCATTCTGGAAAATATTTATCAGTACCGCGAAAAAGGCGCGAAGCTAAAAACGGCTTCCATACTCGGCACATCGGAAATGATAGTCGCGATTACAGCTTCCACGCTGACTACAATCTGCGTTTTCGCTCCGATGGTTATGTTTCAGGGCCTTCTTGAAATGGCAGGCGAACTTTTCGCGGGGCTTGCGTTCACGGTTGTTATTTCGCTTGCCATCTCGCTTGCTACGGCGATTTTTCTTGTTCCCGTTTTGTGCAGCCACTTCCTTCCCGTTGTTACGCGAAAACAAAAACCGCTTAAGGGCGTTCTTGCGTCAGTTGACCGCGCCTTTGCCCGCTTTTTTACGTGGCTTGACAATTCGTACAAGAACGCCGTAAAAAAAGTTTTGAATCACAAGCTGGCGGTTATAATTGTTCTTGTTATTCTGCTTGCCATAAGCGGTTTTATGATTCCTGTAATAGGGTGGGAGCTGATGCCGCAGCAGGAAAGCGATAATGTCAGCATAACGGCGACTCTTCCGATGGGAACGCCGCTTGCGGAGACAGAAGCGGTTTTAAGACAGCTTCAGCTGATCGTCGAGCGCGAAATAAAAGGCTACAAGGACATAACGATACAGTCAGGCGGCGGCAGCATAATGAACCTTGGCGCAGGCAGCACAAACTCAGGATCGCTTCGCATATCGCTGCCCGATTATTCGCAGCGCGTTGAAACCGCGAATGAAATGAAAGATATTCTAGAACCGCTTCTTAAACAGATTCCAGGTGTTGAGTTTTCGTTCGGCGGCGGCCTAAGCCTTGACATGCTCGGCGGAAGCAATATCGAAATCAAGCTGCGCACCGATGATCTTGTAAAAGGCAAGGAACTCGGCGAAAAAATCGCCTCGCTTTTAAACGAAAGGCTTTCAAAGTATATTATCGAGCCATCTGTCGATTTGCAGGACGGACTTCCGCAGTATGAAATAATGATCGATCGCGAAAAAATGTACGCGCTCGGGCTTAACACGTATACTGTAGGCAATGAAATTAAAGCCGCGGTTGACGGCGTAACAGCGACAAGATATAAAACAGGCGGAAAGGATTACGATGTCATTCTGCTTCTTGCCGAAGCGGACAGAAACACATTGCCCGCTCTCGATCATATTTTCGTAAACAGCCAGCTTGCAGGCCGCGTTCCGCTTTCCAGTTTTGTGAGTTATCAGCAGGGCGTAGGGCCGATGACAATAAACCGCGAGAATCAAAGCCGCGTTATCACAGTTTCAGCCAGTGTAAGATCCGGCGTCAGCACAAACCACCTGCAGACGTTAGTTGAAAATTTAATACGATCTGAAATCCTGGTTGACGACGACGTAATTATCGAGTACGGCGGCGCGAACGCGCAGATGGAAAGAATTTTCAGCAGGTTTATACTTATAATTGTCGTGGCGATCGTTCTTGTATTCGGAATCATGGCGAGCCTTTTTGAATCGTTCCGTTCGCCTTTTATCATTATCCTTACCATTCCGTTATCTGTCATCGGGATTGTTGCGGTTTATCTTATAACCAATACGATCTTTAATATGCTTACTGCCGTCGGTCTTTTGGTACTGATTGGAATAATTACAAATAACGGTATTATCCTTGTCGATTATACGAATCTTCTGCGCAAAAGGGGTTATGCGCTAAATGAAGCGATCATCGAAGCGGCCAGAAGCCGCCTTCGCCCGATATTGATGACAACCGTAACAACGGTGCTTGGTCTTGTGCCGATGGCGTTCTTCCCTGGCGAAGGCGCAGAGCTTGTCGCTCCGATCGGGCTTACGGTTCTTGGCGGACTTTCATTCGGCACATTGATGACGCTGTTTTTAATGCCTGTTATGTACGCGATTATCAACAAAAACTCCGACAAGAGAGCGGCGCTCGCGCAGGAAAGGCGTGAAAGAATCGCCGCCGGCGAAGGACGGAGCAAGAAAGCGGCGGCGGCAGTTAATCCTGAAATTACAGAATCGGAGGAATCATGATCCGGATTGAAATTATCGCAAATCGTTCTGTGGAAGAAAATATTTTTGACGCGTTTGAAAAAGAGCAGGTAGGAAAACATTACACGAAAATTCCCAATGCTTGGGGGGTCGGCGCATGCGGCCCCCGCATGGGAGACGCGGTCTGGCCCGAAGAAAATTTTCTGCTTGTTATATGGTGCGAAGAAGAAGAAGCGCGCGGCATAAAACGCGCCGTTTTTTCCGTAAAGGAAAAATTCCCCGGGGAAGGAATAAAACTGTTTGGAATATAGCGTTTAACAGCGCTTTGCGGGCGTTTAAATGCTGAATTTTTTAATAAGTTCTTCCAGCGTTTTAATAAAACTGCCTGTGTTCGCTATGATGTAACCGGTGTCGCCTTTATGCCCCGCGTTTTCTAAATTTAACGCGCAGCGCGAAGCTTCAATTTCGCCCATAACCGCAAGCACGGATTTCATCGCGTGCGCTGTTACTGTGAAAAGGCCGGTATCGCCGCCCGCCTTTGATGTTTCACTTAACACTGAAACAGCTTTTTTCGCGTCTTCAAGGAACGCCGTTTTTACCCTTGGATCGATTTCTTTTTCCTGCGTAGCGGCGGTTTCCGGTTTATATTTTGCCGCTTCCAAAGGATGCCTGTCCCTTACAAATTTGTTTAACGCCGCGTTAAGAAGTTTTATATCAATCGGCTTGGGGATAAATCCGTCGAATCCCTTTTCCGCGAACAATTCTTCATTGCCTGTCATTGCGTTAGCTGTCAGCGCGATAATAGTTCCCGCGTAGCCGCTTTCCCTAAGCCTGCGCACAGTCTCAATGCCGTCCATGCGCGGCATCATCTGATCCATGAAAATGATGTCGTAGCATCCGCCGTTTTTCGTTTTTTCAATCGCTTTAAAGCCGCTGTCCGCAAGTTCAACATTAAGACCGTAAAGCGATAAAAGACCGTTAGCGACATACAGATTCGTGTCCACGTCGTCAACGACAAGCACTCTGCCGTAAGGCATCTGCTCCCTAACAATATGATCCTTATTTTCATTGATGCCTGTGAACGTAAAATTAACAAGCTGCTTCGCCGTTTCTTTTCCGATCGGGCTGAAGTTTACGATTTTCTGCGGAATTGTTACGGTGAAAACGCTGCCTTTGCCGTATTCGCTTTTAACGCTGATCGTTCCGTTCATCATGTCCGCAAGTTTTTTTGTTATATTAAGTCCAAGCCCTGTTCCTTCTGTCGAACGGTTTTCTTCCGTATTAAAGCGCGAATACTCCGTGAAAAGCTTTTTAATATCGCTCTCTTTCATGCCCTGTCCTGTATCTGTTACCGATAAAATCAGTTTGATTTTCTGATCCATCACTTCGCCTCTTACGCATAACGTAACATATCCTTTTTCTGTATATTTAATCGCGTTTGACAAAAGATTATTTAAAATCTGTTTAATCCTGAGTTCATCGCCATAAAGCCTTTGCGGAAGATTTTCGTCAATATCAAGCTTAAAATCTACCGCCTTTGATCCTATCCGCACAATATTTAAGTGAACAGTATCGTTAATAAAACTCGGCGTGTCATATTCATTCAGATTTAATTCCAGTTTTCCTGTTTCCATTTTTGTCATATCAAGAAGATCATTTATAATTCCAAGAAGGCTGCTGCCGGAATTTAATATTTTTTCGTATGCCTTCATGTATTTTTCGGGAAGGCTTTCGTCCTGCATTTCAATCTGCGCGATGCCGATAATCGCGTTAAGCGGCGTGCGGATTTCGTGCGATATCGCGGCAAGAAAACTGCTCTTGGTGCGGTTCGCCGTGTCGGCTTCTTTTCTTAATTCCACAAGACGCTGATTCTGCGAATTGATTTCGTCAACAATGCTGAAAACATAATCCCTTGTTTTTCCGACATTGTTCTGATAAACGACAAGCATTCTTTCTATATCTTCTTTTGATATATTCGACTGTTCGATCATCGCGCCGAGACTTTTTCTTATTGTCTCGTAATTTTTCAGCGTTCTATCGCCTGATAAAATTTCATCGGACTGCAAGTCCATGCTTTCTTTCAGATAAGAGATTGTTATGTTTAAAAGTTCGCTGCGGCTTACAATGTCAAAAACAAGCGATTTTAATTTTGAATCTGTGTAATGAAAGAGCCGCTTGGTTTTATAGGGATCAGCTGATCCTTTTTCAGGCGGTATCCCGAAAAAAACTGCGGTAAGCGTCTGGTTATGATGAGTAAAAAGCTCTTCCCCGTAAGTGTTAAACCCAATCATCGGATACCCGCGGAAAATATTATTAAATGAATTCTGTCCGCCAAGCTCCTTTAGTTCCAGATAACGCAGCACGCAGTTAAAAAGGAGACATCCCTGTATGCCGGGAAGAAACTGCTGCGCGTCAGTTATGCTGTTCTGCGCGTGAGCGAGAATATCGCCCTGTTTAAGAAGAAAAACTTTTGTGCCGGCTTCGATATAACAGTAAAACTGAAGCCCCTTGCCGTCTATAACCGCGTTGGGACTGCGCACATAGATGCTGCTTCCGAAATTCAATCCCAAAGGATTTTTAGCGAAGATGCTTGCGTTTAACGCGCTTATATCGCTAATGCCGATCTGGCGCGCGTAAACTTGAGCTGCAGGCTCCCCGTTAATTTCCCACGCGATCCGCTTCATTGTCTCCACCCTGGTGATTGTAAACGAAACGTCAGTCGGAATGTAATGCACATAATGGTTAAAGTAAAAGGGAATTTTCATCTTTAGTATAACAGAAACAAGGCCGTCGTCTGAAATCCTGTCTCCTGCGCTGACGAATGTTCTTGTAAAAGTAAGCTCGTCAGCCGCGGCGCCGCCCGCGAAAGCCATATTAAAATCCTGATCCATGGAAAATTCTTTCATGATAATTTCGCCCAGGCAAAGACCGTCAAAAAAAATCAGCCCAAGATATTCATCAGGGTTTATATGCTGGTTTTTTATCTGCTTTTTCAGTTCCGAAATCGCGGCTCTTGCCGAACCGATGGGGTCTTTTTTGACTCCTTCCTGAAATGAAAGATAAACATTTTCTATCTCGTTTGAAGAAATCGACATCGCGGTAATTCCCGAATCAAGCGCTTTTTCCGATGACCATCCCCCAATCATCGACGCTCCGATACATACAGCTTTGGGAAACGCTTTCGCGAATTTTTCCTGAATTCCTGATTCCGCAAAGGAAGGAGAAAAGAAATAGAGAACAGCTTTTACATCCGCCTGATTTATTTCTGAAATTATTTTTTCTGTATTACATTCATTATGCGACGCGACTTTAATGGACATAAATAATTCTTTCCGGCATTTTAATTGATTTCTGTATCCATTTTATTTTGCAGGATCTGCTGGATGAACTTGCGGATTTTCGCGCGGGTTTCAGGGCTTGTTTTCTGCAGGAAAAGAATAACATAAATTCTTTGTCCGTCTTCTTCGCGGCTGCCGAAAACCATTCCGTCAACATTTATCAATACGGATTGAAGCTTGATCTGTATCGCCTTAATAAGGGTGTTTTTCTTAAAATCGGGATCAACTTCAAAAACGCATGAAAGTCCTACAACGCTGATATCCTTGATTACGCAATTTAAAAACGTTTCGTTATGCGGAATGTTCATTGTCGCGTTTTTATCGCCGTCAAGCGCCGCGCGAAGATATTTGCGCCTTCCTTTGGAATTTAATTTATCAAGAATGACATTAATTTTTTCCGCGGTATTGCTCATGTCAACTTTTAACGGCATATATCCGCATGTAACTTTTAATTTTTCGATATATTTATTTTTTATTTCTTCATCGTTATTTACAGTAAAACATCCGATCTGCAAAGTCGGCACCAAAGTTAAAATGCCTGATATCCATCTTTCCCATTCGGCTTCCGACATGCCGTCGTCCAGATTCGCGTACACAATGGAGTCCGGATACTTTTTTAAGACACGCGCAAGACGCGCCTGATCGCGGGCGACGTATACTTCATATTCAAGCTGCGCAAGTTCCAGTATTACCTGATTTACAACAGACGGAGTCGGATAGAGGAAAAAAATTTTCCTGCCAAGCAAATCTGAATTCTCGCTTTTAGATTCAGATGCGTCCGCTTTTTGTTCAGCCGGTTCAGCAACTTCTTCTTTCGATTCAGTAATTTCTTCGCTGCTCATAATTACTCCGCCGTTTTTTTAACAGTTAATATTATCTGACGCTGACAAGTTCCATTTCAAAAATCAAAAAACTGTTTGCAGGTATTACGCCTTCTATCTCCATGTTTCCGTAAGCAAGCTCAGGCGGAATGATTACAAGGCGTTTTTCGCCGACCCGCATGTCCAGCACAACTTCGTCCCAGCCTGGGATTACCCTGCCCGTTCCGGCGTTGAATTCCAACGGCGCGCCGCGCAGCGTTGAATCGTCAAAAACAAAACCGTCAAGAAGTTTTCCCTTATAATGAACGCTGACATTTCTGCCGCGCGCTGGCTGACCGCCGGTTCCTTCCTTTAAGATTATGTAGCGGATCCCGGAAGCTGTCTGCTGCGTATTGGGATAATCGGCGTTTATTTTTGCGATTGCCGCGTCGCGCTGCGCCTGCTGGCTTCTCTGGTTTCCCGCGTTAATCTGCGCAAGCAGCCTGTCAAAATTTTCCTGATCGGCAATGAACGCGTTCGCCTGCGCGCCGTTTCTGATTATTGTGATTCTCTGTATCCTGTCACCCTGACGTATCGCGTTGACAACATTCTGACCCTGAACGACATATCCGAAAACCGTATGACGATCGTCAAGATGCGGAGTAGCGGTATGCGTTATGAAAAACTGACTGCCGTTTGTTCCCGGCCCTGCGTTTGCCATGCTTAATGTGCCGGGCTTGTCATGCCTTAGCGTAGGATCAAATTCGTCAGGGAAACTGTAACCGGGACCGCCCCTTCCGTTTCCAAGCGGGCAGCCGCCCTGAATCATGAAATTGGAAATAACACGGTGAAAAGTAAGGCCGTCGTAATAGCCCCTTCCCCTTGCGGTATTCATCTTTCCTTCCGCCAGAGCGACAAAATTACACACTGTAAGGGGCGTTTTCTGGTATTCAAGGCGGACAATAATGTCTCCCCTGCTGGTTGTAATCTGCGCAAATAAACCATCGCCCAGACTCTGGGCATCAACTGTTTCTGTAGCACTCAAAATTAAAATAACTCCCATTAATGTAAAAATTGATAATTTAATATTTTTCATGTGAAGATTATATCATAATGGCTGTAAATGCGCAATTAGGGAAATATTTCCTGAACGGCGGTTTTGTAATTCTTTTATTTATGCTCGGGATTGCCTGCAAAGGTGACAGTCACCCGCACTGCATATAGCGCCGTTATGCGCAATGCAGCGCTTTATATGGCGCAGGTGACTGTCATTTTTTATCTCTCGGGATCTCTGACACCAGTTGAAATTCTACCATTGGCGTTATCCTCTGCATATACTTCGTAAAGCTTTAAGGTAGGCCGGGATGAAGTATCTAATGTGCGTAATCTTTCTGACATTTGTAATATTTGAAAAATAAGACTATCTGATGAATTCCAAATTTCTGTTGAATATTCTATTCCTCTTGATGTTGTTCTGATCGATATTACTTCTATGTCATACATTTCCGTTAAATAGAACTCTCCTCTATGAATTTCTGAAAATCCTGTAGGAAAACCTGTCATATTATAAGTGGATCTCAAGGAGGCGACTGTTTGAGTTGTCCTGTTTCTCGCGTAGAATTCATTTGGTGATCTTCCGTTTATTCTGACTATCCATGCGTTTCCGACAGTCTTGTAAATCACAACAGGTTCTGCCAAAACATTCCCGTTATAAAGCCATGTTCCGTTCGCCTGTCTGGTATAATTGCCTGTTCGTCTTCCGTGAATTTCATAAGTAATCGCGAAGTTGCTGAACATCACCGCAGCTGCGGCGTTTGTTAAACTTGCGACTTTCGCGAGTTCTATATACGCCGAAATCTGATCGTCTTTTCTATTCAATAATTCATTTATCTTTGCTATATATCCATGATACATTCTTCTTAGATTCGTATTGTTGTTTTTTCCGGCTGTAATGTCCAGCCCGAAACCAGTGCGGAACGCTGCAAGCGCTTTTTCCAATGTGCTGTTTTTTTCCGGCTGCGGCGCTGCTTTTTCCGGATCAGAAGTTGCTGTGGAAACAGCGGCATCATAATATAATTTCCCCAACAAAAAATATATTGAATGATTTCCATAAGTAAACGCGGAAGATGTTTGAATTCCTAAGTCTGCGGCGGAAGATGCTGATAAATTAGTATTTTCCTGATTTATAAAATTTTGATCGAGCTGCGCAATTTTTTCCGCCTGTGCCGCGGCAGTTACGTTTTTTCCTCCTGCTATGTAGTATTTTAATAATTCATACTGAGCGTCTACGCTGTTTGGGTTTCTTGAAGCTGCATTTTGTAAGTTTTGTACTCTTTGCTGCTCTGCCTTTTCCGCTTCACGCCTTTGCGTTGCTAACCTTTGTTCTCTTTCTCTTGTATCTTTTGCGCGCTGCAATTGGACACGTAACGGATCATCTTTTGCTCTGAAACCAAGGCTTAAGCTGAAACGGTACCCTTGATTATTTTCGCTGCTAATTGATAAAAATTGCGGCATATATTGAATATCACCGCGAAGGTACATTGTAGGAATGAACGATATTTCAAACCCTCCGCCTATTTTAAATCCCATTGTTAACCGGTTATCTTCGAACGCGAATAATGAATCAAAAAATGAATACCGAGCTTCAAAACTTGCCATGGGGTAAATTCCGACAACATTATTAAAGAACCTAAATGGATATTTAAAACTTATATCATACCCTATATCATATGTGTAACCCTGTTCGTCTAAAGCTTTCATATCATTATCTTTTAATACTGGAAAATAAAATAACGTATTTTCCATTGTGCCGTTTACGCCTCCGGCGAATACGCCGATCTCATTTTTTTCATATGTCACTCCAAAATGATATGACTGGCATGAAGTAAAAAAAATAATTATTCCAATTATTAATAATACTTTTTTCATTATAATACTCCTTATTTTTGTATTATTTTATTATGAATTTACACAACATCTTTGCGGCTCTGTGTGAAATTATATTTATGTAATTTTTTGGTGTTATTAATTACACGGCTTTGCCGTGCCTTATATTGTTGGGGGG